>ERZ773216.1330-NODE-1330-length-30287-cov-5.272393_pt1 | contig 30287 bp, 39 predicted proteins | sample MGYA00511259_ERZ773216 | MGnify/ENA primary metagenome ERZ773216 (study PRJEB29015, sample SAMEA2737764) | human gut metagenome | biome: human gut; feature: human-associated habitat; material: faeces | place: China | collected 2012 ... | reverse complement strand
GGCGGCGCAGGGCAAGGTGTTGATGGACCTTTATAATGTGCTAAACACCAACCAAAAATTAGTCAATGTACAGGTAATCAGAGTTAACAATGACACCACTATAGATCCTGGTGCATTTAAAGACTTCACTGTTACTTTTACAGAGCATTCCGGAATAATACCGATAACAGCATTGCGCGGTACAGGATGGTGGTGCGGAGGGGTGGAAGTGCAGAAAGTAACAAAAAATTCACTTACAATACGCTTCCTCAGTCCATTGACCAACCACTCATTGAAAGGTGGATATGCCGATTACGTATTGTTTTTCTTGAAATAATTCACGCACTGCTTATTTTTGGTGCGTAAACGCAGTAATTTGTCCCCATATCCAATTTCCTGCTTTTAGCGGAGTTTCACCTTTCAAATCAAGGGTAAGATCCTTACTGCCAGCAGTACAGCTTATAATATGAGCGTGGCCGGTATCCTGATCCATTGCAATAGATCTCATATCAACGTCGTCTATTTGCTTGCTAAGTGTTCCGATTTTATAACTTGTATATGTTTTAAACGTTCCTGTTAATTGCAAATAAAATGTGATCATCACAACGCGCCCGCTACGACATCCCCAAATATTACCAGAAGAACATACAGAAGAATTTAAAGTTGCAGAAATACCTGCATAAGTGTTTTCGATGTCGCTCATGATGTTATTCCGACAATCAACTATGGCTTTACTGCTTGCTGCAACTCCATTGCTGGCAGCTCCGGCAGAATTTGTATAACTGTCCGATAACTTAACATGGCCGTAGGCACTGGCAGAGCCCAAACCATATGTATTTGCAGTGCTCGCATGGTTTTTGGGGGCAGTATTTTTCTGGTTGGTGTTTAGCACATTATAAAGGTCCATCAACACCTTGCCCTGCGCCGCCGATAACGGCAGCTTAGCGTTGTCGGTCACGCAGTTATTAACGATCTGCCCCAACAGGCACACACCCGTCATCCAGTTCCGGAGATCTCCGAAAAACTTCTGGACCTTGCCGAGGACCGTTTTGGCGCTGTCTCCTGCTGCCGGTACCGGATATTCGGCCTGAGATTTCTCCGTGGCTGCGATCACCGTCTCAGAGATATCCCCGCCATTTCCATTTACTTTTTTCTGTTCCAGCTCCAGGACGTCCTGCGTGGTTGCGGTACCTGCAGTATTAACCACGAGTGAGATCTGTGCTGCCTGCGACACCGTCAGCTGCACATTGTAGATAAACGATGATGGCGCCACTCCGTCATATGCTGGCATCTGATCTGGCGTGATTGCCTGGCAGACTGCAAATAAGATTTCATTCTCCCCATCCGTAGCATACACACCCACGTTCTGGATCAGATACGCCTCGTTGATCTGTTCATTACCAAACAGTGACCGCACGCTGATGAGAGTATCGTTGGCAATCTGGACATTGGACGGAATTACGGTCTGCCTGATTTCCTGCAGATCTGTCAGCTTAGTCAGATCCGTGCCATCCGGATAAACATACGTTGATGTTTTCGCATGAGAAAACTGCATACTGGCTTCGCCGGCCACCGCACGTGCCCGAAGTGCTTCGCCTGCATCTGTGATAATTGCTTTTTTATATACGCCCATAGGGTCCTCCTTAAATTGTCTGTACAAAAGTGCCCGACATGATTCCGGCTGCCGTCAATGCTCCGGAGATGTAATTGTTCACCTGCTGATTGGCGATAATCTTTATGTGTGCCGGCACAATATCCCACAAAAGATCGTATAGAAGATCCACTGCCCCATATCTGGATGATGTAACCGATATGGTAATCGTGCATTCTTCTGGACCGACCTGCATGGTATAATCACTACCAAAAAGTTCCTGAAGCCGATCACGAAGAAATCCAATAGAGAACGGCACAATTGTATTGTATTTTGATAACAGCCGCTGTCGACGATACTCAATCGTCTCTCCAGGCTTTGCCACGATAGAAAACTGTTTTTCTATTAGTACAATAGATTTCTCATCTGCAGTCTGAATATAGAAATTATTACGGAGCTTTTGGATATCATTCTCCAGGTTATCCAGTTCTGCGCCATCCGTTCTCATAAGTTCCTTGAACTCCAGCACCGGTCGGAAATACTCCGGCAATATCATCATCAAATCAACCATTGATTGTTACCACCCCCAGGGAAGGAATCTGCTGAAGCTCTGCAGTCTCTGTGAGAATCAGATCTCCTGATTCTCCGTTGATCAAAACATTGGTCACATTGATAATGTTGGGAATTTCCAGAATGGCAGCAACAATTCTGGAAGAATACACCGCCACCACATACGTTATCCGCTGACTTTTAATTGCACTGCCCCAACTTTCGCAAACTGATTTCAAATAATCCTGGATTTTCTGCTCAATCTGTTCCTGGTAAGTCTCGACGCCTGCCTGTACAGTTGCAGCAAACTGCACCATGGCAGAAATGTTCAGCACAAGGTTGGTGGCTGTAGTTATGGTTACAGCCGCACCGATCGGGGCAATGCCGTATCCGTTTGCGGATGCGGAAGTTCCGCTTTCCTCTGTCGGACATATCGTTGCCTGTACCTGCTTTACAAGGCCAGACTCTGCCGGTGTCAGTTCACTGTCCAGAATGCTGCACAATACTGTACCACCGCCTTTCCACGCAGGATAAACCTGCACAGCCCCGACTCCATCAATGGCAAGGATCGCATTCCGGTATGCCGCGATGTTACCGCCAAACGCAGCCACATCAAAGGTTTCAAAAAAACGAGCTCGCAAGGACTCGTCTGTTTCATCCGCAGTTCCAGGTATAAGAATTTCCCCGATCACCGCGCTTTTGATACCAGTTCCAGGTGTCACAGGAAGAATACTTCCGGAATAGGCGTTTCCAATCAGGCCAGGCTTACAACAAATAAGCTCATATGTATAAGCGCCATCTGATGCTTTTATCTGATCTCCTACCTCAAAAAGCACAGAATTGGCTCCATTGATGGTCTTAAAAACAGTTCCTTCCGGAACTTCAATATCAAAGGTTCCTTTCCGATGCGCTGAGGTTGCCAGTTTTCTGCTCACACCGCGCTCCGCAACGATGTTGTCCAGATACTCCCCTACGGCACTACCGGCATAAGCATTTTCCTGCACCTGCGCCAGTAACATGTAAATCCCCTCCAGATACCAGGCCACAGGTCCAAGCGCAGTCTGGATCATACTGCCCTGGCGCTTGTCGATCGTATCCGGAACCCTGCTAAGTAATTCTGCTTCTATTTTCTTCTGCGTATATTTTGCGTCATTGAAATCAATCACAGCGCCACCTCCTTGTTTACCGTTCCGAAAACAGTCACTACTTCAAAACTGACTGCAAGAACTCCACCGCCCCTGTCTTGAAAAGACCAATTATCCACGGATATAATCCTGCTATCAACAGAAAAAGCCTCCTCAACTCTGCGAGGAAGCTCACTTGTTATGTATGCGTATTCTTCGCCAGGAAGATCTTCCAGCTCTGTTCCGAAGTTACTGTCATAAATCTGCCACCGGAAACGCTCATTCTGTAATATGATATCCACAGCCTGCCGCATTGCTTCCAGGCCGTCATCCAGGCCAGCGATCTGTTTGGAGTTCCAGTCAATCAAAAACGTATTCGTGGGCTGTTCCACTACTGATAATTCTACATCCAGGCCCACGCCCTCCGGTAATGTTGCCATAATGCTGCCCCCTTACTGTACTTTTGACAATACGATGTACCGCTGTCCCCGTTGCACACGAAGCATTACCACACGGTCTCCCGCGCCAAGCCCCGGGTTGATAACGACAGTGCCGCCGCTTCCCCCCTGGACCTTGGCTGATCTCGCGACCACGGAATCTGTCAGAATCAGTCCTGCTTCCGGTTTTGGCTCTGCTGTGTTATCCACCAGAATCGAAAGCGGTCCAACTGATACTACCGTGCCGAACGCCAGCTCCGTCGGTTTCATGGCCTGCTGATTCTCCTGCATGATTTGCTGCAGCACTCCTAATAAATCAGACAACTGACATTCCTCCCAACTGGCTAAAATACTTGACTTCAATGCTCATGGTGTGCCCGCCACCATCAAATGTATGCGTGACTTTTTCTGTCAGCATCAGCCGCACCATGGACAGCTCGCTGATTGCTCCGATTTTCACCGGAATGATCATGCCCGCACGCAGTCCCGGGATCCCCATAGCATCTATTGTGATAGTCTGCAGCACACGATTGTAATACTGCAGATACTGTTTGCACATTTCATCAATCTGGGCCTCGTTTAGATTTTCGTCCACCTCATCATAATACTGTAAAAGTCCCCAGGACTTGATCGTATCGGTATCCTCATGCACATAAGCATCTGTCCTACCGGATTCTTTATTTTTTCGCACTAGCTTGATCCGGTTATAGGTATCGCTGTCAATGTCCCGTTTATAGGTGTAATCCGTGACCAGGCTTTTATCCCCGATCATAGTCTGGATATACATATTCTTCGCTTCCCTGAGAGACAATTTTCCACAGTCATCGTAAAAATTATAAATCTTACCTGTCTGTACAATCGTCTGGGACAGAGCATCGAAAATAATATCCATACAGGTTTCATTTTCTTTGTCCAGGTATGGGAAAACATATCCGGAATCTTCCATGTTTCCTACTACAAGACCAAAATCTGCGGCAATACGCTGAATGATCTGCGGCAAGCTCATATTTTGAAACAAATAGCTTGCGCTGGCTTTCAGATAGCGTATCTGATCCCGGGCCGTATAAGATACTTCACCGTCCCGGTTCCGCTCCGCAGTAAATACATAGCCTTTAAACATTTTTATTCCATCTGCCGAAAACTCCACAGAGCTCCCTTCCGCGATTGCAATCCCAGATTCTTCCAGAAGCGTGAACGCAAGAGAAGCCGGTGCATCAAACCGCTGGGTGGACAGCTCAATTTTGGTGACTACTTCCGAATAATCCACAATGGCCGTCTGGGTTGCGCCGCCTGGGGCACTGCTGACTGTCTGAACCGTTAATGATATATTATCGATCATGATCTCACCCCGTTATCTGCAGCTGACTCTCCGCCACCCAGCCGTATGATCCTACATGAACCGGATAGGCCGCGCCTGAAACAATCCGTGTCACAGTTGTACTCAGATTGTTTGCTGTACCGTGCGGCTTGCTTCCGGTGCTGTCATAACAGTATTCCCCATTTACAACCACGGACGCTCCTACCCGCAGCACTGGCGTCTCCACCGCTCGGTTAGTACCTGTATCCGCAGAAGCCTGTACGGTTGGAGTATCCTGTGTGGCTGGCTGCGTCACAATGCTGACAGTCTGAGGAGAAAAGTTCCGGTATTCCTTCAGGGTAATGGAATAATAGATATCTCCCGGCTCCCCGCCTTTGTCTTTGGTCTTAAACTCATCAATGGTGCAGCGCATATTGGTATCATACAGGCCGGATCGGCTGATAATGAGCCGCCCCTTCTGCTTATTTTTCATTGCTTTTTCGATCTGCTTCACATACTCCCCAGGCTTCCGGCTCTGCGTATTGACATACGGTGCGGAACGGTCTCCCGGAAAGAAAGATTCCCATGAAACCTCCTTCAGACCTGGCCGGCGCTGCACTGTAACCTTGCCGACGCCCAAAACATCATACTCTTTATCGTTGCTCGGATATTTGATCTCGATCGTTTCCGGATTCACCGGGATCTTCAACTTTTTGCCAAAGCGCAGATAAATTGCTGTTGTGTTTTCCATAGCCGCCTCCTTATCCGTGAGATACCGCAGTTCCCGCCGCACTCTGTTCGATCAGAAGCGCGCGGAGCTTGTCCGCAATATCCTGTGCGGTCAGATTCTTTGCTTCGCTTTCCGGAATTGATACCTCGATATGGGGAGCCAGCGTTTTCAGTTCAATCTGGTTCATATAACGCCGCTCAGCCAGATTCCGGTAAAGTTTCAGATCCTCATCTGACAATTTCACATCGTTATCAATCTTTCCAACACTGCCAACCTTTCCGACATTTCCAATATCACCAAGGCCGCCAGCACCATCACCCAAATTCAGATTCCCGAAACTTCCGGCAAGATCCGAAACATTCAGGCTCAGGTTATCCAGTTTAGAACCAAGGCCAGCACCGTAGCTGCCCCACTGCTTCATGGTCGTCCCAACATCCAGGTTGGCCATACGCTTGATCTGGACCGCATTTTCTCCAAAGGTACTGTCAACCCAGGATGATAAATCAGTACGGAAGCCATTTATCGCACCAGAAATATTGGATCCCAGAAGAGCATCGATGGCACTCGCTGCAGTCTGGACCATTCCAAGGATCGTGTCCAAAAGTCCTGAAAACAGATGTGCAATCGCGGCCACAGGATCATTAAATACATTTGCAAAAAATTCTGCGAATGTTGCAATAATATTCCACAGAGATGCAAATACGTTGTAACCAACAGCATAGATAAAGCCGAACACGCCACCGACAACGCCGCCAATTTCCTGCATACCTGCACCATACTGCTGCGCCGCAATCAAGGCACTGGCAAGCAACGCAACTCCGAGAATTATGTACCAGTTTGCCAATGCCCATGATGCAGCCTTAGCCAGGTTTCCTGCGATTGTAGCAGCCGCTTCTGCTGTTGATGCAGCTTTCATTACTGCAATTCCCGCTGCAATCGCCAATAATATCGGAATAATGAAATCCATATTATCATGCACCCACAACGCTCCCCGGCCAATCGCCGACAACGCATCGACACCAGCAGACGCAAGCATGGAGAAAAGCTGGATTCCTTCACCAATGATTTCCTGGCCACGGTCCGTATTCAAAAACTCATTCCACTGTGCCGCCATGTTCTGAACACCGTGCTGCACGATGTTCTTTCCCATAGTCATGGCATCGGACAGCGTCATGGGGATAGACTCAAACTTTGCGTTTGTCTGATCAGCCATGTCCAGCATGGCATTTTTAACCACCTGTGCTGTGACCTTGCCATCCTCAGCATATTTCTTTATGGATCCGGATGCCCAGCCCATGCTCTCCTCAATGGCTCTGGCAATTCCCGGTGCGGCTGCCAGAATCGAGTTCAAATCCTGACCGCGAAGTACACCTGCTGCCATTGCCTGTGTAAGCTGCACCATGGCGTTGTTCTGCTCCTGCGCCGAAGCGCCGCCGATTTTAAACTGCTTGTTGACCTGTTCGGTAAAGGCAATCAGCTCCTGGTTGGAAGAAAACGCATTTTTCGCATTCAGGCCCATCTTGCTGACGGCATCCGCAGTATCAAAATACGATGACTTGGCCCGCAAAGCAGACTGATAGATCAGCTCATTCAGCTGTGCCGTTGTCTGCTGGCCGTCGTTGATCAGATTCATACGGGCATTGACCTGTGCCTGCGCATCAGAAAAACCGAGAAAAGATTTTGCCAGGGCAAGTGCGCCACTTGCTGCCGCAATCTTCTTAATTGTTCCAAGCAGTTTTTTGGCGGCATTGTCTGTTTTCTCGGTTTCTTCTTTGTGCCTTTGCTGATTCTCAACGATCTGCTCCAGAAGTTGGTTCGTCTGCGCAGCCTGATCACCTAAACCGCGGATTGCTCCAATGGTTGCCCCTGCTGATTTTCCCAATGCATGGGTAAGGCTCTTGTCCAAGGCCGTGGTAGTTGCTACGGCTCGATTTCCAAGATCAATGAAGGTATTGAAAGAGGATGAAAACTGGTCTGTCAGAAGCAAGGTTTCATTAATCACACCCATTTACACCGCACCTCCCTTTCTCATTGCCTCCAGTTCTTTTGATTCTTTTGTTATTAGCGCCGACATCAACAACCGTTCCCGGAGTGGAAGGTTCATAACCTCATGTGGGAAAATACCGTGGTCGCACAGCATTCTCTGCATCAGCTGCACATCCAGGGTATTTTCCGCAATCAGTTTTTTGCTTCTTCCTCGATATCTTCCAGATCTTCATCATTGTCAACGATGTCATTGAGCTCCCTGATTTTACGCACCAGGAGATTGTACTCCCCCATGGTCAGCATACGGCCTGGAACTTCCAGCGGATCCACAGTCTTATAATAAGCACACAATTCTGCATTCTTAAAATTGGGCTGCACCACACAAGCCCCTACCAGAAGCTTTCCATACAGTTCCGTATCCAGTTCCTGAACCGCACGGCCATTGGAGCGATTTTTCTTCGTAGCCTGCTTCAATAACCGGTTGTTGGTTGCCTGATCGATCACACGGATCACGAACGGAACCGGTTTTCCATTCTCATCTACTGCTCTCTTGGTAATCACAACCTCTTTGGTCTCATCCATGACCGGTGGTAATAAAAATGCTTTAATATCTGCCATAATTTTCATTCTCCTTTCTTACGCTCCCAGCTGTTCCGGATCGTGGAACCAGTTCAGCACCTCAATATTTGTGTAGGAAAAGCCAACTTCCATATCCAGTGCACTTGATTCTACATCTAACTTCTGGACAGGTAATTTACTAAGTTTCACATTGTAATACACCACGGTCTGCGTCCCGACTGTAGTGGATGGATCATCATTCTCGATCTGCATAGTAAAGTACGGCAACTTTCCAGTCTTCAGATATTCATCCAGAAGCTTCAAAAAATATGGTGATCCATAATATAAAGTCATAGTTCCGGTAAGCTTCACCCCGGTCGTTTTTGTCTGCACCAGAGTAGTTCCAACTACCTTGAAATCCTCTTCCTGAAATTCTGCATCTGACTGGAATTTTTTCATTCCAAACATCTGATGATTTTCGCCGTTAATCTTAAGAAATCCACTTCCGGATTTACCATTCAACGCATCGCGCTCAAGTAAAAAACTCATATCCCGCCTCCTTATTCAGTGGTTGCGCTGCTTCTTGTTACCGGAACAGTCATATAAATTTTCTCAATGCTGTCCACTGGCTGGATGTACGCCGTAACTGTAATGGCATCTGTAGCGTTTCCCTCAGCTACAGTAACATCATCCGCAACAAAATTTTTAATGCCATTATTTGCCTGCAGCTCATTGAGATATCCGATGATCCAGCCTTTAAATAAATCGCGTCCGGATTTATTGTTGTTCATACCGCCACCGATATAATTTTCCGCGCACTCCTTATAAACATCATTACAGTACTGATTCAATACACGCATAACACGGTTTTTGGAAAACTCCTTCTGCTTCGTGGTTGTATATGAAGTCAGCGTGTTGATATCCGTGCAGACCTTCACTTTATCAAATTCCTCAATAAACACGATCTGTCCGGCCTGAATTGCCGCGTTTACCTTCGATGAGGTCAGCTTCGGCTCCGCTTCAATTGCATCTGGGTACCGCGCATAGGTCAGGGACTGGTTGTACTTTGCCCCTGCTTCTGCCCCGCCCAGCCACCAGGTAGCCTGCTGTGCCGTGATTACAGTTCCATCTGACAGCTTTACGCCATTGCCGACAGAGATAACCCATTCACTGTCACAGGTTGCCGCATCGGCCATCACAGCCTGACACTTCCTGCCAACATCATTGGACAGGCGTTTTACGAAAGCCGCATAAGACTGTTTCACGACCGCCTCAGCTCCGTCATAGATCACGATATCAAACCGGTACGGCTCCAAGGCAGTCAGAAACTTTGAATAATCCGCCGTGGCTACGGTAGGATCAACGCCGCCAATTAAAGCTTCGCCTGCTGATGCAGTCAAATCTCCGGTACCGCTAAATTCTACCCAGTCATTTTTTACCAGGTCTGCCACCGTCTTTGCATTCTGCTCATCCACCACGCTGCCATCGATCACCGTAGACACAGAAAAAGTATCTTCCGCATCCGGATCCGCGGAAACTACCATTGTAATGTCATTGCCGCGCACACCGGTATAAAGCGCAGTAGCTGTCAGATTTCCGACCGTAGCCGCTGCCTTCGCGCCTCCGGTTCCAGCCGGACGGTAAAGCAGAATCTTTGCCGGACCGTAAACAGAAGTGCTGCCCTTCATCATTTCGCGTAAAAACAGCGCTTTATCGGATGTGATATCATAGCCGATATACGGTGTCACATCATCACCAGGAATGATTGTCTGAATCACTCCAACCGGTCCCCAGGAAAGCGGTTCCGCGATTGCGACGATTCCCTTATCTCCCACATTCACCGCGGTGCTTGCCTGCGACAGAGTGTTGATATAGGTTCCCGGCTGGATTTTGTTCTGACTTGACCATATTCCTCCTGCCATGTCTTAATTTCCTCCCTTCAGATATTTGTCCAGAAGCTTCTTTGCTCCGGGAATAGAATAAGCCGGCTCCACCAGGATTGCCCTGGCAAAATCCGGCTGATATCCGGCCAACTGTTTACTCTTTAAAAGTTTCTCGGTCGGATACATAACTTCATTCTGTTGCGACATCGCAACGCTTCTTTTAGTCTTTGACTCCGGCATAATTTTCCTCCATTTTCCTCATTTTGGTTTCCTCTTCCGGAAGGCTCACGCGCTGCCGGATGTGAAACTGATAATGCAGTTCATCATCTTCCTCGTTCCATTGCCGCTCCTCCGTGCGGATCAGCGCTGTATTCCCATCTGCATCCGTGTAAGGAAACAGTTCCAGCTTCTCATCCAGAAACTCTGCCACCTCGTAAATCTGGACATTCCTGGAAGCAATATTGCGCTGCTGCACAAACACAATATCCAGTCCCAGATCCCTCAGCATCCGGTTTCCAATATGCGGCTCTACCGTGACAGGCGTGGTGAAGAAAATGAAAAAGCAGGGAAACTCTGTCCCCTGCTGGTTTGGACTGGTGTACACCGGGCAATCTGGATACCGGCCTTTCAGCACCCCCGCCAGGCTGTCCAATAAACTCTCAATAGTAAAGGTCACTGAAACGCCTCCTTTACTCTCTTTTCCAGTTCTGACCGGACCACAGAACGATACTTTCCGATACCTTTCTGTTTCATATAAAGCCCTTTCACATATGGCGTTTTGGTTCCGACTACCAGGCCGCCGTCCACGCCGTCCGGTGCCAGTTCCAACCGACCGCCATTTACAATCAGTCCCGGAACAAAATGCTTGTCTACGCGGTGCCCATCATTCACATAGGATGCGTACTGCATCTGGTTGGCCAACGTTGTCCGGACACTGCCGCCAGAATAAACTGGACTAGTCATGCTGTCAATAGACCAGTGCTGCGCCAGATCTCCGCTTCTCATATTCGTGCCGGCAATGGCAGCACCGCCGTTAGGTGGAGTGCTTTCCGTTGCCACACGCACCGCTTCGATGGTCGCCCCCTCTGCCACCTCCACCATGATTTTCGGTACATTCTGCCCGGCCTTTCGGAGTTCTTCCAGACGTTTCCGCATCTGGCTTCCAAAACTCGACATGCCTGCATCACCTCCCAGATCCGATGAGATTATCCCTCAACAGTCCCACTTCCTTGTGCTGCAGCTGTGTCAGCGCACCACCGACTGGATCATAGTAATTCTGCGGGGTTCCAGCGAAATACCGCTCCGGCTTTCCCTGCATACCAAGGCCGCCGCCCCGGATCACTTCCAGTTCATCGCCCGCCCGAATATCTACAGACAGATCGCAGGCCATTTTCTCGGTTGATCGCTCAGCTGCTGCCGTACCAGTCATGGCCGGACCGTCACGCTTGGAACTATACACACGGCACGGGATTGATGCTGTGCCGATTTTCTTGCGGACCTGCGAAGAAATATTTCCCTGCTGCTCCGTTACCACGCGGTAGATATCGACTGTATCCGTATACCATCCCGAAAAAATCGGATTGTCAAATAACATACATACCTCCCATTCCGATCAGTCTCGCCATCGTGACAAGCTGCTGTCCATACTGTGTTGCGTTCCATGCTCCCCACTTCTCAGTCCCAGCAGTGATGGCGCTGTTATCATAACTGATGGTGGTGTCCCCCATCGTCGCCGACTTGACTGCGCCGGTCTGCTGCGCTCTTGCTGCTGCCTGCGCCGCCGATGCAGATGCCGGAGCATAGGTCTGCAGATACAGTGCCGAGAAGTGCGCCGTGTAAAGTCCGGCGGCATAACGCCACATGCTCCCCCACCTGTAGGGAAGTACGCTGTCGTTTGCCTGGAAAATAAACTGATCCAGGATTTTCTCCGGCACCAGGCTGTTCTTTTCTGCATCCAGAAACTGCGGAAAATCTTCCTGGAACATGGCGGCAGTGTAGCTCCCCACTTCTCCATCTCCCGGCACATTCGCCGCTGCAGTCTTTGCTGCCATAAAAGCGTCATTCATCTGCCACATGCCGCCACCTCCCTACTTTTCTGCGCTTTTTCTGCTTTTCTTTCCTGCTACGGCATCCTGATTCTGGTTCTCTGAATCTGCTTCCGGTACATCCACCGCAGGCTTCTGTGCATCCGGACGGATATCGACTGCAGCTGCCTTTTCTTCAGCTGCTTCATCCGCTGCCTCCAGCTGGTTGTCCTTCTTTCCGACAGGGGTAGAAATCATCCCGGACCGGATTGCATCCTGAATCATCCAATGTGCTGCGATATCATCCGGAATCTCCCCGATATAATCTTTCGGAATCCGGTACGGTGCCCGACCAGGAATCTGAATCAGAAAATTGCGCTTTGAAATAATAAACATCTCTCGTCCTCCTTAAATGCCATCTACATACAGCATGGTATTGTCGTAAAACATCTCGGTTTCAGACAGGTTTGCCGCATATGCGGTATCGAAACAAAAATATGCTGTATTCGGTCCGGTCATGGCACGGGTCAGTGATGCCAGCTCATCCATAGCCAGGTAACGCTCCTTGTTGCAGTAAACCACCATGCGATCCTTACTGGATCCACCAGCGCCCTTACACCATTTGCATCCACCGATAAACAGGTCACTGCCATTCTTGGCAGCCACATTGTTGTCCAGAAGGAAGGTCAAAATAGTCTTTTCCGCCTGATCGCTGACCTTGGTAGTTGCCAGGTAGTTGTACTGCTCATACGGCATCAGAATGTGGTTCGGAATCGCATCGTTATCATATTCAGACGCAGCCCACGCGAGAATGATTGCGTTATTAACATCGGCCAGGATCTGGTCCGGAGTCTTACTTGCAAAAGTGGTGCCGCTTTCTGTTCCAGTTGATGCCGCGTTGGTCACTGTTACATCAGGATTGTTGATAATACCGGTAGTGCCCAGGCGCTGGAAGCCTACATAAGTGTTCTCGTCCATGTGCTTGTCATAAGTCAAACGCACGCCGTCTCTCACCAGGCTATCCAGATTACGGCCAGTCATATTGCCACGCTGCATATCTGCCCACATGACACGGGTACCCAGTGCTACCATGTGTGTCTTAAAGGTGCCCTTGTCAAAGTTTGCCTGTACCATCGGGATGCCATTTGCGCCACCAGCATGTGCCAGATTATCCCCGGAACCACCAGCAACACCGTATCCTACAGACATCGCAGACACAGTCTCAGCCCAGCCACCACCGACACGCATCGGAATATCCCGGGCATAAGTAAAACTGGTCAGCGGAGTGCGGAGCATCATATCTCTTTTTTCAAGTTCTGAGGTCAGGAAAGCCTGACCAGAAGCAATGCCTGCCGCATCCATCGCAAATCTTCCAGCATTGCCTCCTGCTGCGGCACTCGCTCCCTGTGCGGTATGAGTGCCTAAATCCATTGTACCTACGCTCTTAAAAGCCATTTTGGACCTCCTTCTTTACACATTGATCATGTTTAAAATACTCAGTTCTGCTACACCATTGACATCTGCAGGACCTCTCCACTTGGCATTGGTCAGCTTTACGCTGTTGGTGCTGTCTGCCACCGCCTCAAAGCCACCCACAACCGCATTCGGATAAGCGGATGTATTCGGCTTGATACGCACATACACATCACCACCAAATGCTGGTGAGCCATTCTGGCACAGCACATTGATACGGCCGCGCTTAAATACTGATACAGCCTCGCCCGGATTGTACGCTCCGGCGCTCTGATCTAAGTAATTGGTCGCCGTCTTCACCTCTCTGGCTGCCACGCCTACAAAATCAGCTGCAGCTGTACTTTCTCCTACCGGAGTAACAGCGCCACTCGTTCCATACACTACAGCCTGGCCGAAAGTTACTGCAGCATCACCAGCAAGCGGGTGGGAATCCACCACCATATCCGGCTGTCTGGAGTAACTGCCTGCAAAACCAAACGGCATAGTCTTTCCGATAACCTGTCCTCTCATTATCTCTTACCTCCATTCTCCGCCCTTTTGTGCGGGTTCATATTGTCGTAAGCTGCCTGCATGGCTGCTTCATCCATGACCGATTTACTGTCTGCGGTTTTCTTTGCATTTTTCTGCACCACCTTCATGAGCTTGGAAATATCACTGTCAGCACTTCCAAGGCCAACCGCGCCAAGCAGCGCATCCGTTACAGCTTTACGCTGATTCGGGTCTGAAATGGCTGCCACAGTCGGCTTCACTGCCTTCAGGATCGCTGCGGCCATTGCCCGGTCCATAGATGTTTCATTATCTGCGTCCATTTCCTCAGCCGGAACAACTTTTGCTTCTTTCTCAGACTTCTCACTCTCGGTTCCCTCATCCTTGGCACCTTCCAGTTTTTCAATGACTTCATCCATTGGATCCTTTTCAGTGCCTCCACCTGATACCTGGCCGTCCAAGGCCGCCAGCAGACGATCCACCTTCTTGTCCAGTGCATCAAAAAACGCAGCATCTTTCACCGGTGCTGCGCCTCCAGTCTCTTTTTTCTCTTCCGCAGAGGTACCTCCGCTGCCTTCATCCTCATCCAGAGCTGCTGCGGCATCCATGGCCAACTGCTCAATTTCCTCCGGGCTTTTGCCACTTACGGCCTGGCCGAAGAGATTAAAAAATAATCCGTGTTTCTTCATGGTCTTCCTTTCCGGCCGCTTTCCGGCCTTTTCTTTGTTGATTGTATCTGAATCTAAAATTGCAGCACGCTTCCCGGCTCTTCCCCGTTCCACTACCGCAATATGATTCCCTCTTATATTTTTCTGGCTATAAGTGTCATCTGCGTTGTGAACGTATTCGCACTCATAGCCGCAGGAGATTTCCCGCTTTCCTCTCTGGATCGCATCAATCAGCCCACGGTCCTGCACATGCAGATCTGCAACAACATAATCATGCCACTCTCCTGCACCGCGCCGGACATTCTCCGCATGGCCTTTCAAGTACATGGTCACGGTATCGGGCGTGAGCAGCTCCGGAGGGTGGTCATCCGTCACCGGCTTGCCCTCGAAACTGGCAAGGGCTGTTTCAGAAAACACTTCTTCCGGAGATCTTCGAACCGTGAAAACCCGCTCCGCATCCGCGCCAGTCAATCCGATCTCCCGGCCCAGATACTGCTGGTCTCCAATCCGGGCAATCGGAACATTTTTGCAAATCAAAAAGCCCTCGCCAGTCTCAATCTGGTTAGGGCTTATCGTGTAACCATAATATGCAAGCATTTATAGGCGCCTCCTTCCTGTTGCGATGTCGCAACACTTAAAAATGGGTATAAAAATACCACCAATCATTGCGACCGGTGGTATTATCCCTGACTGTAAGGACATTTTGAACAAATCACTCTCGCCTGTTCAATATCCTCAATTTCTTTTAATTCTTTTGTTGATGACACTTTAAAAAAACGGTTCAGACACATCATTGAATCATAACATAAATCTGCACATATCACTTTCTTGTATGCTGGACAATAATGATCCGCTTCATAATCCAAATCATAAGCCATTTTTTCGTATCACCTCCAAAATCTTCTCTGTGCTCTCATCAAAATCTGTCTTATTCCAAGCAGTTTTGTAAATCCAATCGTCACCACTTTTTGTGATCACGCACACGCCAGAAGAACTATAAAACACCTGACGTTTCCCGCCCCACTGTGAAAACATACAATGGGCGTTATTCATATAACCGCGAATATCATCATCCGTAATCTGGCGTTCCATCATTCTGCGCATAATATGATACGGATCGCGCTTTCCTTCCGGTAAAATAAATGCCTGTTTCTTTTGTGGCGGCAACGGATCTCCTATATTATGCATCCCGAGCTTTTTGAGATCACGCCCAACATTGTAATATTTCTTGTTACTGGATGGATATTTCTCTAAATACTCTTTAAGCCCTTTTGTATATTCCCACTTCTCAGGATCATTATACTTCAGATCCCGGAACTTGGCAAAGTCTTTCGGAATATCTTTTCCCAATACAGCCCGGTATTCTTTGTGCTGCCTCATATCCCGATACAGCTGCTGCCGGTTCCGCTGCTTCTCCCGGTAGGCTTCGACCTGTTTTTTAGTTCGAGGGTCCCGGCTGATCGGATTCTTTTCGATACTGGAAAAGTCCTTATCCTTCTGGATCCGCTCCGCACTCTTGCCAATCGTGGTGTACCTTACCAGGTCGTGCAGACAGTTCGGATGGATGTTCAGATATGTATTGGTCAGATCGTTGCTTCCAGCCGGATCGATCTTTCCAAATGCCACCGTCAAAGGCGGATAATCCGGATTAGTGCCGCTCTTGGAGTATACACGTCCTTCCAATGGAGCGCAAACCGGACAGGTGCTCCCGATTTTTACGATCTGCCACAGATCATAGTCATCAGCGGTAAGCAGCGCCGCCACCTGTGCCTGGCGGGCGGTGGTACGAACAGCCATATTTCCATAATCCTGCATGGACCATTTTCGACCGCGCTTATCCACGAACACGGGAATGCCTTGGTTCTCCATTTCCTGGACAAAGGCTTTGCTTCCCGTAATCCACGGTTTGCCCTCTGCTTCTTTTTTCAGCACCGCCTGTAATGCCTCTTTCCGAAATGGATCATTTTCCAGGCGGGCAATAGTAAACACCTTCTGAGCGCTCTCATAGGCGCCGGCGGCAGCTTCTCCAATCTCACCCAGCAGATTGTTGGATAACTGTTCTGCAATGGATAGCTGGGTCGCTGACAGGCTCCCTCCGGTAATGCTCCTGGCATTTGTGTAGCCTGCCGCATCTTTTTCTGAATGATAGAAGATCTTTTCAATCATCTTCGGCACATAGTTCCAGGATTCATCTACCAGCTCTTGCAGGATCTTCTGAATCCGTTCCAAGGCTGCCACCTCAGCATAATCCACATAACCAGATGCACGCTTGCGCTTGATTTCGTTGATGATGTCCCGCTCTGCTCTCAGAAACAGCAGCCGCATGTAACTGGTAACATCCGTATTATCCGGCGGCCTGATTAATGTCGGCATGGATCATCACTCCTCTTCGTCATCTGATCCCGCCTGAAACTGTGACGGCATCATAAGCCCGGCCATAGGGTCCTGCATGGCCTTGGCATCGCTGTAGGTTTTTCCTTTTCCTGCCTCGATGCTCTCATCCGTAATATGGCTGTAAAGCCCGGTTTCATCTGCCATGCTGCGGAGTTCTTTCAGTGCCGTAGCTGCGTCAATCAGGTCATTCTGGTAAGCGGCCAGAATTGCGTTGGTCTTCCGCTCTCCCATCTCTGCCGTTTTTTCTGCGTCCGGTGTCTGCATCAACGGGAAGTCGATATCCAGATCATCCGGAATCTCGCCCCAGGCTGACAACGCCATAATCGGAAGCAGGCGTTCGATGATGGGTCTCAGTTCTGTCTCCCGCAGGCCGTCAATGTAGTCGTAATAGTTATTCAGGTCGCTCTCTCCGGTAGCGTTCATGCCAGCAGGCGACCGTCCAAACAGCTTCGTCACTGGTGTGCGCGCAGCTCCGGCCACATCCATCATCATGCGGTCATACACATCCGGGAGTCCCGTAAAGGTGTACTGCGTGTTGTGCATCGCATCTCCTTTGTTGATGATACGGGTGCCGAAATTACTCTCCATCATAGACTGCGCCTGCATAAGCCGCCAGAAATTCTGCTGTGCTTTCGTGTTCGCTGACCCCAACAGCTGATCCAGTCCATCCGATTCCAGATAATTGATATTTGCCCGGAAAGTCAGCGCCGCAATGTTGGCAGAAACATTATCCCGCTTCACAACCTCGCTGTAGACTGCCTCAATTTCCGACTCTCCCCAGTATTGCTCCACGATCTGCTCCATCCATGGAAGCTCCCGACCGGTGAAGCGAATCACGCGGCTGTGATGCACCCGGACGGCAGTGCTGCCAGTTTCCTCATCTCGGATCGTGTAAAACTCCGGAAGTCCATAATCCGGATCTTCCGGATCTGATACCATGCTCCCCTCCGGGAAGATACCAGACCACCGATCCAGTATCTGCAGTCCAAGGAAGCTATCCGGCATTACTGTATTCAGATCCAGCGACTGACTCATGTCATTGTGTCCCTTGATCAGAACAATGCCTGCTGCCCCACCGTATAGTCTTCCCCAGTACATTCCCAGAAGCAGTTTTTTTCGAATCTGCGTCTTCTGCTCCAGGCGCGTCATGCGATCAATGTAGTCAGGTCCAACCGCTGACTTGATTGTGTACCACTTCCGCATGATGTCATTCGGGATTGTGGCTATGATGTTCTGTACAATCCAGTTCTCCCGGTACAGGCTGGTGAGCAGCTGATAATTCTGCGTCATGCGGGTCATCGGATATTCCGTTGCCTGCAGAAGGTCCATTGTCCCGAAGCCCGTCCTGGCAGCAGGATTTGAAAAAGCGTCCATCGCAGTGACGGACGCCCGATTGTCTGCCCGTGTTTTCCGGGCGTTTCTTCGTTTTGACATTCTTTTCTCCTTGTTGCGATATCGCAATTATTTTCCGATCCGCCATTTCGGCAGCTTCGTGTAACAGAAATACCGGAGTGCATCCGGTCCGTGGTCCTTCTGCTTCACCGGCTTCTCCTCACCGCGCTCCGCTGCCTTATCATCCCAGACATAAGAGTACATCTCTCCGATCAGGTCCTTGCATCTTCGGTTGATGCGGATCATCCGCCTGGCAAGCAAGGAACCCACTACACGAATGCCATCCAGAACCTCGTTGTCAGCCGTGGTAACGTAAAAGCCACGGGTTCTCAGCTCTGTAATAAAAGACGCAGCAGACGGGTCAATCACAATCTCGCACCAGTCCTGATCTTCCGGCCCCATGAACATCTCCATATCATCCGCATACTGCGCATCCGTCTTTTGCGGATTTCCAGTTCTCTGCGCTTCTTCTGATCGGCTGTCCCAGCGGTACTCCCGGTCAATCCAGAGCGTTGTTCCATCATCCCATATTTCCAGGAACACGCATGGGTTTGTAGTGCCGTAGTCCACCGTGATACTCTTACTGGCTATATTTTTCAGTGCCGGTGGGCGCTCCTCATCACTATACAAATTGGCATTGGTGAACATCGTATAGATCAGACCCTCTGCCACCGCCCACAGGCCCTTGATGTACCGCAGGTAGAAAACACCTGCATACATACTGCGATACCGTTCTTTTATCTTTTCTGACAAGCTCAGGTTGTCTTCCATCGTGAAATGCAGATACAAGAGACGCTTTTTCTTGCGCTTGTCGATCCAGTTAACCTTAAACCAGTGGGTGGGGCCAGCCGGATTACAGTTAAACCACCAGGTCGATCCCTCAACAGAACAGCGGGCCGTTGCCTGGTTAACGAAACTCTCCGGCATCAGCGCAACCTCATCAAAAAAGGCGCCTGCTGCCGTAATACCCTGTACCAGGTCTTGGGAGCCTTCGTCCTTGCCGCCAAAGATAAAAAAATAATTTGTTTTTCCATTCCGGCTGACTTCCAGCATGTTCGGGAAATCTCCGGAAACATGATATTCCCAGTGATACCCGCGGCTGGTAAGCATCAGCTTCAGATTCTGCAGCACGTTACGTTTAAAGGAGCTGATGGTCTTGCCCGCCATGATAAAATTCTGGCCGTCATACCGTGCCATTGCCCACATGACAAAAGACAGGCTCATGCTCACCGTTTTTCCTGATCGGATTGCACCATCGGCAATGATGCCCGCTGCATCCTTCACCGGGCTGTTATCTGCCCACCAAGTAAAAATCTGCCGCTGCTTTCGGGAGAATGGCTGAAACTTAAATATCGGCCGTTTCTTCTTCATCATCGTCATCCTCTCCTTTCAGTTCTTCCGGAGTCCAGTCATCCGACGCGGATCCGTTTAGCGCATCCAGAAATCCATCGTCCTCCCGCTCTTCCTCCACATCAGCCCCCATCTTCGCCCTGGCCGCCGCCATGCGGAGTTTCTGTTCTTCCAGATCGGTATCAGACTTGGACGTCTGCCCCAAGACATCCTTAATAGCCATGTATGCTTTCACATCACCAAGCAAAGCCTGCTTGATCATGGCCATGTTGACCGCCGCTTCCAGAGTGGAGTCCACACCCAGAGTCTGCAGAAGCGGTGTCCATTCCGGGCTATCTATTTCGGCAGTGAGAAGAGCGTTGAGCGTCTTCCGGAAGTCCGCCTTTCTGCGCCTAGCTGCACCGGATGCTTTGCCGCCTGCTCGTCCTCGTTCTCTTGCTTCGCTCTTGGTTCGTACAGGTTTTAAGTTTTCATTGTTGGCCACTCACCTCACCTTCCAATCTATCTGTTTTTGGGTATAAGAAAAGAGCCACACGGGGTGGCCCTTCTTTATTGTTTCTTCATGTGTGTTACTTTTTCATCCACTTGAATAGAATTTACAATAAAAAATATTTCCAAACTATTTCCAATTAATTTTACAGCATAAAATAAAATAAAAACTACCAAATATGAAAAAATAAAAACCAAGACAATAAAATGTTTCAATAAAAAAGCAGCATTGCTTATTCCTAAAATGTAACAACAAAACAGGCCCACAATAGTCACCGCAGTCACTAATCCAAGCAAATAAAAACTTAAAAGTATCCTCTCTAAAACTTCAATCTTATTTGCTCTCGCAACCGCCTGAACTTCTTTTTTAGATATAACACCCGTTAATATTGCCAATCCTGATACCGTAAAACCCAAAAAACTTATCAATGCTACACCAACATCCTTTGTTAAAGCGGAAATAAGCATGTTCACGTTCTCTAATGTATTATCCAAAGCTGAAAAATATGAGATTGCTGTCAAAGCCAGGGCTCCAAACAATGCAGCTTTGCATTCTATTGTCTTAAAATCAAACACATCTACATATTTTTTATACGTTACAAATTTTTTAAATTGGGCATCATTTATCATTTTTTTTCCTTATTTGTTTGCTCGCGCAAAATGTTTTAAAAGCCACTCATGTATAAAAGATTTTGATTCTTGATTGTATTCTTCCTCAGTTAAGTTATCGTCAATTATACGAGTAAAGGCCGCATCTTGATTACTGCTTATCGTTTGTCTTTTTCCGTTGTGATTTATACCAGTAGTATTCACTTCTCCGTATCCTTTCGAAACAGCAGTATACACATCTTGTACATACTTCGACTCGATTTTCAACGAATTCTCATCCGTTGTGGACATTTCCATTTTAAATTTATTGGCATTAGCATCTCGACAATCTTGCATGTATCGCAAGCTGTTTCTAAACTCTGCCAAATCTTCATCATTTGAATTAGGTGGTATTAATGTTGCCTTAATACTCTGTATCGATTTCAATGCCCTTATCTTTTCTTCCAAAATTCCCTTATCTTTTTGTAAAAATATTTCGAACTTATATTTCTTTGTACTTTTACTTAAGATGAACGCAAATGCCGTCATGAATTGATTATACCCAAATGACTGCCGCTCTGAAAAAGCAATAGCTTCTCGCTTTGAATCCAAATAAAAATATATGCTAACAGACTCCTCATTCGAACTTTGCAAAAGCTTACCTGTTTCATCAATTTTTTCTGTCGGCTTATTAAAGGTCCTAACCAATTTTCCTGTAATAATTCCATCATCAAGTTTTTTCAATTCTATCAAACTATATTTAGATAACTGTGGCATTCTTCTAACATTTCCATACGAATCTCTATATTTAAAATTTGAGGAAGTAGAAAATGACGCATTTTCGTTCAATTCATCATAAATCGTTTGTTTTACATCATCTAGCTTTAGTTTATTGTCATATACATCAAAAATACCCTCAGTCAAATTTATTTTAGCTAAATACATTAAAGCCATATCGTCCATTCTCCAATTCGACATTTTTTTCTATTATACCACACAAATCGCTAAAAATAAATGTCAATCAAAAAAGACACCCTCTTTCAAGGATGTCTTTCGTGTACCTGGAATGTCCGGATGGAGAGTCCTAAACCAGGTAAATAGCGAAGGCAGGATTTGAACCTGCGACCTTCGGGGTATGAACCCGACGAGCTTGCCAGACTGCTCTACCTCGCGATATTGTGCGCAGTCGGGGAACTGCGCTGCAGCTGTTTGCAATTGGTGACTGCCAACCAAATCCCCAGCCAGGCTGTGACACCCGGCAGGGAGAAAGTAAAAGTGCAATCCATGCAGCGCCGCTTGCACCAATTGCTTGATGGTTTTCATTCTCCGGATCCAGGAGAACAGTTTTGTTAAGGCAGTAACGGAGCCATGAAGTGGACTGCCAATGTGCGGCGCGCTCAAAACAAATAATCAAAAGGCAGAAGCCGCAAGCTGTATGCCTTTGGCTTCATGCTACACTATATCATTTTGATTCGTAACATGTGTAACATTCGTAACACAATTTATTTTTCACCCATAAATCTCAAATATTCCATTTTTACGCTGGCTTCCGTTGCTCTACGGCCCATTCTCACAGCCACTTGCCCCCACGGAAGGTCCTCAAATATCCTGTACCGGATGATTCTCTGCATTCGCATCGGGATTGTATTCATCCACGCTTCCACATCTCGCTTGATCCGCTCAGCAGTCTGCAGCCGCTCCACAAGAACCTCTTCCAGACGATCCAACTCACCGGGATCTTTCACAGTCGGATATGACAGCCCCTCCAGATGATACGTCTGGACCGTGTAAGGGAACTCATGGGCTGATCCTTTGCTTGTGTCTGCCACCATCTGCTTCCGGGCCTTACGCAGCTTCCGGATCTGCTCCTTGGTCTCCTTGACCTGGGCGCAGGCGTCTATGTAATCTTTCAAAATCTGCTTGTCCAATGGATTCACCTCCTCCAACTCATCAGCATCTCTTACATGTTACTCAGCATCTTCACAGCAAGCAGTGAGCCCTCCATGAAACCAATACCAAGACACATGCCTATAAAGATCAGTGCCGCAGCATAGCTCAGAATCGTACTAAGCTGTTTTAATAACTTTTTCGCCATTCCATCTCACCTCCATACTGATTTTGGCCGGATCTTAATTTGACTCAGATCCAGCCCACTGCATAAAAATCTCTGTCGCGTCTTCTCCCACGCTGCAGCCCACTCATCACTTGCAGGCCATGGCTTTTCCATCCGCATTTCCGGCTCGATCACCTCGAAGGTATACTCGCCATATAGTGTTTTGCCGTAGCTGGCATACGTCCGAACGGTCCCAGGCGTGCACTTAAGCATGTCAGCAGCATCTACAGCGGTATACTCCCCAATCAGCTCACCACGACAGTAAACTGCATATCTTTTGGTTACAGCCACTACCACCGCCTCCCCTTATCATCGACCACGGTCACTTTACCCAGAATCCGAACATGACAGATCACACTCATCAGTTTCATAGCCCGCCGAAAGTTAATTACTTCCTCCGGCGGCTTGTCGGCCTTCCGGATGGCCCGGCCTGCTGTCGGATCCGGATAGCCCTCTTTGTTTTTATACATTGGCACCTCCAAATTTATTTTTCTTCCTCCTCTAAAACCTTGTTTTTCAGCTTTACGATTTCCTTGACTATTGCGCTACGCTCATCATCTATGGTTTTTAATAACTTATCTCTGCGATTTTTAATATTTTCATCGTGCGACTCCAGTATCCGGATCATGGCCATATTGGTTTCTTTCGTGGTTAACACGGTTTCCGTGCTCGAACTGTCTGCGAATATATAAAGCTTGGCCTTTGTGTTTCCGCCCTCATTGTATGCCCTTGCGCTCTGAATCAATATATCGGCTTCATGGCTTATGGAATCTATAGCACTAAGCTGTGTCCGGCACATTTCATATTTTTCTCTGTTCATCTTCCGAAATCACCTCCAAATCTTAATTTCTCTGTCCTGCCCTCTTCCCTGACCTACTGCGCTTGTGCCAGGCTCTCCGGCGCTGGATCCGCCCGTAGCGTTCCAGCAGCCGGTTAATCTTTTCGAGCTTGCCTTTCTCAATCAGCGTAAACTCCATTTAGATCACCTTCGCCCTTCCGGATACCTCCAGAAAGTCTGTGGCTCTGTACAGCTCTGCCACATCACCCCGAAGGTCATCTTCCCAATACTGGCTCATATCCTCATCTATACATTTGAGGATCAATGCATAATACTCCTGTTCTCATTCCATAGCGGCTTCCCTGATATCTTCCAGAGTGAGTTTCCCGCGTTCCTTGCGCACAATCAGCATCCAGTTTCCTGCGGCATCATATGTTGCTTCGGTGCTCAAACCTTTTTTCATGGCATCACTCCTCCCGGTATGGTTCCGGCAATGGCATCCAGGCATTGACAAAAACTCCTGCAGAAAGATACGTATAATCCTCATCACCCGGGTAAAATGCTCCGCTGCCGTCCTCATCAACCCTGTATGTAGCGATATCTGGAAGGCTAAAATTTTCAAAGGAAACCAGGATATAGGATTCCGGATCCGGCAGCCGCTCTGTCACCGGAATCCACTGCACTGTATTCTTTTTCAGCTGCAGCACCTCTACAGGCGCTAGGTCAGTATCCTCATACTCTGCCAGTCGTGCCACCAGATCATCTTTCTTACTTGCGGACCAGTATCCGGTTTTGATTCCATTTACCCGTTTCTGAGTTAATCTATTCATCACTTTTCCCCTTTCTGTATGTACTTCAAAAACTCCACCAGCTCCGTCTCATTATCCGGATAATGGTTATATTCGTCGTGCCTTGTCCATTTTTCAAAGCCATTTGCTCCTTTTGGCGGTTCCGGTCCGCCTACCAGATGATAGTTTGCGTGAGTAAAATTCCCGCAATAGTTTTTGATGGCAAACACTTCAACAATCAATCGAGCGCCGCACTCGAAATCGTATTTATAAAATGTGCTGCCGATATGCTCATCCTTATACCACACGCCCCAGGGCTTGTAGTTCCGCAACCACTCTTTCCTCTGGTCGTTGTTTTTCATGACAGGAAGCTTCGGCTGCTCAACCTCTTCCGGCTCCTGATCAGCTACATCCTGTGCCTGCAGCAACATTTCATACGCCCGTAGCATCATCCGGTGCTTGGTATACACCGCCGGTTCATTCTGTTTCCAGTCTTTCCCCATACATTCCAGCTGCTGCTCCTGCACCCATATCATATGTTCCAGCTGTTCCCGGTCATATTCTGGTGGATCCGGTGTTAGTTCTGATATCTCTTCCAGATCATCATCAGTCTCAAGCAATTCCCGGCGGATAGAAGCATAGCACTCAATATTGCAGCCTCCATGCTTCGGGCACTCCCAGCAGCAACAATGTGTGCAATCTTCGCCGGTTCCCGGGATAACCTTATCCTCATCTGCCAGGCTGCAATCATACAGCGGATTATGCAGGCACTTCCCGGAACGCTGCTTTTCGGCAGCGGATTCCTGATTATTGGCAGCGGGCTGAGCATCGGTCTCCAAAACCGTCGATGGTGTTTCCTGTTGCGATGTCGCAACAACCTCTTTCTCTCCTTTTTCTGCGGTTGCCCTCTCACATGCCCATTCGCACGGATTTTTACACCGGCAACAGCACGGTGCCGCCTCTCCGTTGCCCGGATAATGGTACGCCAAATCATGATTGACAAACTGACAGCTGTCACCCAACTGCTCTGTTAATAAATCCAAATCTCCATCCACAACAATCTCGCAAGAAAATGGATTCCCGCACGGTGCATACCAGCACTGACGATCTTTTTCACGGATACCACACTCCATCTCCGCGCAGGAAGAACAGTAATGCCCTCCTTCACAGCTCGGTTCTGTCAGTAAACTGCCTTCCGGATAAATTCTTTTCGGTGTACCATAGGCAGATAACTTTTCTGGCTGTTCTCTCAGCTCCTCCCCTCCCATCATCTCCTCCAGCGTCATCGTGGTCTGGATCGTAGCGGGCTGAGCCACCGCTGGCGCCACCGGTGCTTCCGGCATGATTTCCGGAAAGTCTGTTTCCAGATCCATCTGTCCCTCCAGTTCAAAGTACGGGATTTCCTTCGGCTGCCGCATGGTCCGGATCTCCTGGACCTTCATTTCCGGAGTCACCTGTTCCAGCTGCTCATCTGTCAAAGACAGCATCTCCTGCAGCTTCGACTTCTCAAAGTCCTTGTATTTCTGGTCCACGATCGGGCTGTTGCCGTCCAGGGAGAACCGGTCATTCATGCTCATATACCGGCTGGCTGTAGATTTGCTGATACCGTACTCCGCCATTGCAAAATCCCAGATGTTCTCATGACCCTCCTCGCGGTACAGCTCGCCGTCCCGAATAAATTTGAGATAATATCCGATGGCAATAAAACTCCGTGCCGCCGATTCGATGTTTGTCCGGATAAAGATCTTTGCGTCATCGTAACTCACATTTTTATACCAGCTGCTCGCGGTCGTAACATCAACCGCGTAATCTTCACATTCATCCTGCTGCTCAGCTACAGCAGTGCTTTTCTCTTCCTCTCCCATGTTCCTCTCCCTCAGTATCTGTCCAGGCTCTCGCCGACCATATCAATCCACAGGATGCACTCCCGGGTGCCACTCGGCAATTCCACTAGGCAAAAATATTTACTTGCCGTGGATATCACGCGGGCCAGAACCGACACGCTGATCAGCTTCGCATTTTCATCTCCAAGCACTACCGTCTTCACACTTTTGACGCGGATCCGGTTGCCGACACGGGCCTTATTGCGGGCCTGTTTGATTCTCCAGGATCCTATGCCCAGCTCCGGCCGCTTTCTGAACTTAGACGGGTTCAGCCCATGCCGACTCAGGTACATGTACACCGTGGACTCTGTTCTTCCAATCCGGGCAGCAATGTCAGGGATAGACTTTCCTGCAGCATGCAGCTCCAGGACCATTTTCTCGGTGTTATTCATCTATACCACCTCCGTTTTCTTCAATCATCTTCCGCGCTTGCGCTGCTACCATAGCATCATAGTCCGTATCCCGCTGCTCAAAGTTACAAAATTTATTACCAGCTGCCGGTTTCCCACTGCCTTTGCCTTTTGATCCCAGAGCATACACACCGATCCAATTATTTTTTGTGGACTGGTCAAGGATTGCCGCCTGCTCCTGTGGATTGCCGGACAGCTTTGCCAGGTCAGCCAGCAAAAGACGGATGCTGTAATCTGTCATGGGTTTCCCCGCCTGCTTCCGGAAATCCAGATAGCCGATAAGCGCTGCATTCAAAACAGGATCCGGAACGTACTGGCTCTCCCTAGAGATTTTATTTAATTTTGTTTTATTTTCTTTACTTTCCTTTTGTGGAATTTCTGTAACATTTTTATGGGTTTCTGTTGCAGAAATCAGCTTTTCTGTGACAGAAATAGCGTCTGAGGGTACACTTAATAAAGGTTGACCCGAATCATCAAGCAACCAGTATTTATCTTTATTGACCTTGTTTCGTGAAGTGACGAGAGCGAATCGTCGCTGGATTCCCACAGAGGTTATAACCCCATGCTGAAGGAGGGTTGTCTCGAAGAGCCCTAATTCCCCGCAATCAAGAATAACTTGTGACACAAGGCGTTTTGTCACCCATTTTGCACCAATGATACGGACGATCATAGTAGATATCCGATCAATCGGCTCTGCCAGGTAATAGCCATTTTTATAAATTTCTGTCAGTAGCGCGTCATAAACAGTTACGCCAATCGGCCCACGCAACTCCAGCAGATCCATAATTTTATAATCGTTGTAAAAATCCACATCTTTCGGAAAGTAGCTTAGTCCCTGTTTGATTGGACGACCCATTGGCGACCTTCACCTGCTTTCCTTTTTATATGCCCCGCCGCTATATAGTCAGCGGGGCAGTACCAGCGGCATTCATGTTCGTGACACATTAAACCGCAGAGGTAACTTTATTAACCGATAATGGTGATCATGTCCTGGATTCCCTTCGGCATGTCTGCCAGCAGGGTTGCCAGATAATCTTTGATATTCTGGATTGCTTCGTTGCGCCAGATGCCACCCTCGGCCTCGACAAGTTTAAAGGTCGGCTCCTCATCGTCACCGATCCGGAACACAAAATTGCTCTCTGGCTGCGGAACTTCCTGGAAGGTGCGGAACGGTTTTAATCTGGCCGGATTCGGCACCAGAGCATCCGCCTTTGTGGCCACACCGGTCTGCATGGTAACAACCTGACTCACACCATCATCACTGTAAGCTGCGTTATTTTTCTTCTCGATGTTTCCAGAAACCTTCAGAATCAGATTCAGATCCGTGGTCGGCTGGAAGTTGGCCTGCAAACCAAGCATAAAACCTTCCTGATCATACCAACGGTCAAAACGGAACTCTGACACGATGGCTTCTGCTCTAAACAGCGTCTCACGTCTACGATCCGCATCCAGAACGGATACCAGGCGCACCTCGGTCGGACTTTCCACGTGAATAATCATCTTGCGACCACGGAATTCCTCGTGACAGTTTTCAATATAGTCAGAGAGCGCAGTCAAAGTGGATGCAGTTACCGGCTTTGCATAATCAGCCTCGTCATAGCGCTCCAGTTCTCCACCACCGCTGCGGGCATAAGTCTTGCCCGCAATCTCGACTACCTCAGTCTTTGCTGCATTGTTTCCAAGTTCCACTACATAGCCTAAAGCTTCTCTTAATCCTTCTAACATATTCTTACTCTCCTTTTTCTCGTGATAGGGACATGAATCATCAAATGATGTCCAGTCCCAATAGTTTTCTGATTCTTCGCAGTCACACATAAATCCATCGTCTACCGCGATATGATACTTACAGGTTTTACAGTTCTCACTCACTGTACCCTCCTCAGATCAATCGGTTCCTGTTGCTTCGGTGCTGCCGTCTCGTAAATTTCCCCGGTTTCCGGATCAAATGCCTGTACCGGCGGAGCTGGAGGCACCACCTCGGCTTTTACCGGGATCATGTTCCCCTGTACGGAAACTGCCTGGCTTGCATCATCGATCTCGCTCATCTGTACCGTACCGGTCCGGGCATCCTTGCCGATCAGCATCATGGTCTCGTCCGCCAGCGGCGGGGCCAGGCTGACATTGGTTGCGATGGACGTTTTTACACTGCGTCCGGCGTCTGGCTTAAACGTCAGCTTGATCGTCAGGGTTCTGGCCTTCTGCGGATCCGCATTGGTATCCGCAATGTTCTGGACGATCTGGCGCATAGCCATTCCCGGCACTTTGATGGAAATATTTGCTCTGTTTGGACATACATCCACACAGTTCTCACAGACTTTATTACAAGTCAGGCAGCGTTCACTTTCATTTGCAGCATCTTTACTCTCTTTAAGAATTGCTTTCTTAGAATAGCAGTCTTCTTCTGTTCCAGGTACCGGCTGGCCTTTTACGATATCATGTCCGAGAATTGCTTTTACCGCAATCTGCGCATCACGTATTGCTTCTACGATCGTAGCAGCTCCCTTCGCACCATCACCGGCTACATAAACACCTTCTACACTTGTCTCCATTGTCTTGTCATTGATGCGGGCTTTTCCTCGTTCATTGACTGCAATGCCATTTGCTTCATAGAACTCTGTCGGAACTTTCTCACCTACTGCAACGATCACTGTATCGGCCGGAACCTCTACTGTTTCATCCGTTTCTGTTACGCTGGCACGTCCGGAAGCATCCATGTTGCCAAGTACCATCTTCTTGCAGAAAAGCCTGCCATTCTCCAGAGATACCGGTGAAAGAAGTTCTCTGAATTCAATACCCTCTTCCAGAACTTCCAACAACTCGTCTTCTGCTGCAGGCATATAACGTTTTGTTCTTCTGTATACCAGATAAACGTGCTCTACACCCTCTGTACGTTTTGCAGCTCTTGCCGTATCCATAGCTGTGTTTCCACCGCCGATAACAACAACATTCTTTCCGAGAGAAACTTTGCCATCTGATTCTTTAAAATCTCTTAAGAATTTCAGTGCATTGACCGTTTCGCCTTTTTCAAGTTTCAAGGTTCCCGGTTTGTTTGCGCCTACTGCAACGATCACTGCATCGTATCCTTGTTCTTTTAATTCCTGTACGGATGTGATTTCTGTACCGGTTTTGATTTCCACACCCATTTTCTCAATGAAAGAAATATCTTTATCAATTGCTTCACCAGAAATACGGAATCCCGGAATTACATAACGGATCACACCGCCGGCTTTCTCTTCTTTCTCAAATACTGTTACCGAAGCACCGGCTCTTGCAAGGAAATATGCAGAAGCAATACCTGCAGGCCACGCACCGACAAC
>ERZ773216.1317-NODE-1317-length-30479-cov-4.805548_pt1 | contig 30479 bp, 27 predicted proteins | sample MGYA00511259_ERZ773216 | MGnify/ENA primary metagenome ERZ773216 (study PRJEB29015, sample SAMEA2737764) | human gut metagenome | biome: human gut; feature: human-associated habitat; material: faeces | place: China | collected 2012 ... | reverse complement strand
CGCATGAATCCAGTTGCCGAACGCTTCTGGCGTGAACTGCGCGAGCTGGAGATTGTACTTAGCTGACATTCTCCAGCGTCGCACTACGCCAACCGCCATTATCCCAGACCAGATCAAACGTTAGCGGTTCATCGTCGTGGTACAGCATTATCTCAAGGCTGATCGCCAGCGTGTGACTGTACGCTTCTTTCAGATTGACCTGCAACGCCGCAATCCGTGGCTCATGAAATAACAGTGCAGAACGCAGCTGACGGCAATACCAGCTCTGGAGATGTTTGTCGCTCTGGTTATGCACTTGCCACTCGGGCATGCCTGAAACAAGTAATGACGGTAATGCCGAAAGAGGAGAATTAAAAAGAGTGAGGAGATCGCTGCATACCGATTTACGCAGCAATGACGTTTTATTGCCTGAAATTTCAGGTAAAACAGCCTGAAGTGATTGGCGCATCATTTTGCGCACTCCTGACGTTTAGCAACATATGCGGCTTGCCCTGAACACCGGGCACCACTGTATTGATGCTCATTTTCCATAGCCATTCCCTTTTGTTCATTACATCCATGTCAGTCTGAGACAGGCCTGAATCCTGTCAGCAAAGTATAAAACCTTACTTGCCTATGAATATCTACTGACTTTTCAGGAAAAAAGTCATGATTTAATAAAAATCATCAAACTCAAAAAAAAACCGCTAGTATATTCTGAATATTCCGAATAGTTATGTAGATGAAAATACTTGTCACCGCCGCTACTTAATTCCGGTGGGAAATTATTTATTTCCGCATAATCAGCCATGTATTATTTGAAACAATTAGTTTGTAAATAATATGAATTGATAACATATCAAATACATCAAAAATACCATTCACAGGCATTATTAATATAGACATCAATATAGCAACATCAAATTCCAATTAGTAATAAGATATGCTTTTAAATTGCATGCAAATAATTTTAAATGAGCGTTTTTTGATACTTTAGAGTGTTTCCCACCCTTTAATATCACCATGTAGAGTTGATATCACTACAACAGAAACATGCATGTCATTTGTTTACTTCTCTTTTTACTACAGAAAAATTTATCTATTTTTCTAAACATCAGTGAAATACTCATAAAAGGTAACTATTATGTCTATGCCATTAAGCAATGCCCTTCAGAGTCAAATTATTACAGATGATCACTTCCTTCATCACCCAATAGTCGACAGTGAGTTAATACGTAAATATGAACGTGCACGCCTGGATACGGAAAATATCTATCTTCTGCCTCTTGTTCGTGGCAATAACCATAATTACGATGGAAAAAGCGTTGTCGAAATTAGAAAACTTGATATTAGTAAAGAGCCCTGGCCATTTAATTATGTGACAGAAACATGCAGAGAATCCGATGGTATTACAACAACAGGACGTATGCTCTATCGAAACTTGAAAATCACCACAGTTTTAGACGAAATATATGGTGGTATATGTAAAAAGGCGCATGCTGCCACAGAGTTAGCAGAAGGATTACGGCTAAATTTATTTATGAAGAGCCCTTTCGATCCTGTTGAGGACTATACAGTTCATGAAATAACATTAGGCCCTGGTTGCAATGTTCCAGGTTACGCCGGAACCACGATAGGATATATTTCAACCCTTCCAGTTTCTCAGGCAAAAAGATGGACCAATGAGCAGCCAAGAATTGATATCTATATTGATCAGATAATAACTGTCTCAGGGGTAGCAAATTCTTCCGGATTCGCCCTTGCCGCATTACTTAATGCTAATATTGGAATGGGAAATGACCCAATAATTGGTATAGAAGCCTATCCCGGTACCGCGGAGATCCATGCAAAAATGGGATATAACGTTATCCCCGGTGATGAAGATGCGCCACTCAAACGCATGACTCTGCAACCGTCATCTCTTCCAGAACTGTTTGAATTAAAAAATGGTGAATGGAATTATATTGGTAAATAGCCACTGAGAAGAATGAGTACTAATATTCAGGTTATACAGATATTTAAACAATACCCTGCAATTTACAAAGTAATACTCATTGCGACTTCTTAATTTAAGAAAGCGCAAGGAACGTTTACCCTTGCGCTTATTATAATAAGTCAGGCGTCGACTTTATCCAGCGGCCATGAATCAAACAGATAGCCGTCAAAATAAATATCGTCAACGTTCGAGAATTCTAGCAGACGTTGCTTAACGTTTTCCAGATGCTGCCACATTGCCAGCTTCGCCGCTCGGGCATCTTTTTTGATTAACGCGGCGAGGATCTGTTTGTGATCGCCCAACCACTCTTTGCGATACAGGCTGTCATCCAGATGGCTGTGCAACTGGATCCACATTGGGTTGTTTTCCCGCCACTGCCAGGACTGACGGAACAGCTCCACCAGCATGCTGTTATGCGTTGCTTCGGCAATAGCGAGATGGAACTGCATGTCACCGCTTTCGCTGCTGCCCGGCGCACTGGAAGCCAGTTCACGCTCTTCCAGTTGCAATGCCTGACGCATTTTGACGATATCTTCGCGGGTAGCCTGCAGGGCGGCAAACTCGGCGATGTTACTTTCCAGTAACTGACGCGCCTGTAACAGCTCAAAAGGACCCGCATCATTGCAGACGTTGGCATCCGGACTGTCTGTGTTGTGGCTGCCTGAGCTATCAAGAACATAGATACCGGCACCCCGGCGCACTTCCACCAGCCCTTTGATCTCCAGCATGATCAGCGCTTCACGTACCACCGTCCGCGTGACATCAAGCATTTCTGCAATTTCACGCTCCGGCGGCAGCCGTTCGCCAGGGTTGTACGGCGTCTTTATGATCAGATCGCGGATCATCGCCCCGACTTCCTGGTAAGGTCTTTGCGCAGAGGTGGCAGATTTCATGGTGTTGTGTCCGTTAGGTGCGGTTAATCAAATTTTTGCCGGATGCGGCGTGAACGCCTTATCCGGCCTACAACGGGCAATTTTACGGCACCCGTTAATCTCAAACTATACCATTAGCACTGGAAGTTGGCACGTACAGGTGGGCAAAAAAACGAAAACTGGTCAACCAAATATCAGTTTGATTGACCAGTAAGTCTGTAGGGTAATCAGTTAGTTACAGCGCAGCCACACACTCGCGCGCACCGCGTTCGCACAGCTGCTGATATGCCGCCGTCACTGCGCCAACAAAGTCGGCATTCTGCGGCAGATCATCGGCAAAAATACCGCTCAGGCCCAGCAGCGCTTTCACGCGGTCTGCGCCCTGATACTGCGCGTTGATCTTCTGGAACTCCGCCAGCATCGGGTCGACCACGTCAATGGCATTACCCTGCTCATCCACGCCCTGGGTGTAACGCATCCAGCCAGCCACGCCCAGCGCCAGGTGACGCCAGCTGCCGCCGTTTTGCAGGTGCAGACGCACCGGGTCCAGCAGACGCTGCGGTAACTTCTGGCTGCCGTCCATCGCAATCTGCCAGGTACGGTGACGCAGAGACGGGTTGCTGAAACGCTCGATCAGCAGCGTCGCATAGGCGTTCAGGTCCGTACCTTCCGGCATCGACAGCGTTGGCGCTTGTTCCTGCATCATCAGGGAGAAGGCCGCTTTGCGATAAGCCGGGTTAGTCATGGTGTCGGCAATGGTTTCATAGCCGCCGAGGTAACCGAGGTACGCCAGAAAAGAGTGGCTGCCGTTCAGCATACGCAGCTTCATCATTTCGAACGGCACAACGTCTGCAACGAACTGTGCGCCCACTTTATCCCAGTCCGGGCGACCATTAACGAAGTTATCTTCAATCACCCACTGACGGAACGGTTCGCAGGCAATGGCGCACGGGTCGTAAACACCCAGCTGGTCAGCAATTTCCTGTAAGGTTTCTGGCGTCGCCGCCGGAACGATGCGGTCAACCATGGTGCACGGGAAGGTGACATTTTCTTCAATCCATGCCGCCAGCTGCGGGTCACGCGCCTGAGCCAGCCCCAGTACCGCGACCTTCGCCACATGACCGTTTTCACGCACGTTATCGCAGGACATCACCGTAAACGCTTTCAACCCTTTTTCACGACGCAGACGCAAGGCTTCGACGATGTAACCAATCGCGGACTTCGGCGCAGTCGGGTTTTCCAGATCGTGCTTGATCAGCGGGTTATTGAGATCCAGTTGACCGCTTGCCGCATCAGCGCAGTAGCCTTTTTCCGTGACCGTTAGAGAGACAATCGCCGTTTGCGGACGCGCCATCGCGTTGAGAATACCTTCGCAGCCATCGATTTCCGGATGCAGCGCTTCTTTCATCGAACCGATAATTTTCAGCTCGGTGCTCTCTGCGCCTTTTTCCGCTACGGTGTACAGCAGTTGCTGTTTTTTCAGGTTTTCGATCAGCACGCGGTCGTTGCCTGGCATCAGGTTAACTTCGCAGATGCCCCAGTCGCTGTCGGTGCTTTCCAGCAGATGATGGGTATACAGCGCCTGGTGCGCGCGGTGAAACGCCCCGCAACCGAGATGCACAATGCGTGATTCCAGACGAGAATGATCCCATGACGGGCGGGCAACCGGCAGATTGCTGTCAACAATAGTAGTCATCGTAAACTCCAGAATCCGTCTTCAGAGAGTGACGGCAAGGAAGAAGGAACCGGCACGGCGCGCAGCCATGCCGGTGGATATTAACGGCTAAAGAAAGCGCGCTGGATCGCCAGTTCGACACCGCGAACTTCGGCCAGGCCTTTCAGACGACCAATTGCGGAGTAACCTGGATTGGTTTTCTTCTTCAGGTCGTCCAGCATCTGGTGACCGTGATCCGGACGCATTGGGATCAGGTCTTCTTTGCCTTCCGCTTTACGACGGTGTTCTTCTTCAACAATCGCTTTCACCACTTCGTACATATCAACGTCACCGTTCAGGTGCGCCGCTTCGTGGAAGGTTTTCGGGTTATCTTCACGCATGGTGGAGCGCAGATGGGTGAAGTAAATACGCGGACCGAACTGCTTGATCATATCAACCAGATCGTTGTCAGCACGCACGCCGTAGGAACCGGTGCACATGGTGAAACCGTTCGCCATGCTGTTTACGGTATCAACCATCCACTGCATATCTTCAATGGTGGAAACAATGCGCGGCAGGCCGAGGATCGGGCGCGGCGGATCGTCCGGGTGAACAGCCATACGCACGCCGACTTCTTCAGCAACTGGAATAATCGCTTTCAGGAAGACGGCAAAGTTTTCGCGCAGCTTCGCTTTGTCGATATCTTTGTACAGCTCCAGGTGCTTACGGAACTGGTCGAGGGTATACCCTTCTTCCGCACCCGGCAGACCGGCAATGATGTTACGGGTCAGACGCGCTTTGTCTTCGTCGCTCATAGTGGCGAAGCGAACAGCAGCCTGAGCAATTTCTTCTTCGGTGTAATCCGCTTCCGCGCCTGGACGTTTCAGGATATGCATTTCGAATGCAGCGAATTCGATCTGGTCGAAGCGCAGAGCTTTGGAGCCGTCTGGCAGCACGTATTCGAGGTCAGTACGGGTCCAGTCGAGCACCGGCATGAAGTTGTAGCACACGGTGCGAATGCCACACTGCGCCAGGTTGCGCAGAGTCTGCTGATAGTTAGCGATCCACTGCTCATAGTTGCCAGTGTGGGTTTTGATATCTTCGTGAATTGGTACGCTTTCAACGACAGACCACACCAGGCCTGCGTCTTCAACGATCGCCTTGCGTTTGAGGATCTCTTCTACGGACCATACTTCGCCGTTCGGGATATGGTGCAGCGCGGTAACCACGCCAGTTGCGCCCGCCTGACGGACATCAGCTAAAGAAACCGGATCGTTTGGGCCGTACCAGCGCCAGGTCTGTTCCATGATTTTTCCTCTTTCACATAGTGGGTTCCACAGCAAAGAGACGTGGAGCCCCGGAGTTGTTTAGGTATCCGGATGAACAACCAGACCGCAGCCGTGGCGTTGCATCGGATGAGATGGCGTATAAGTTCTACCTTTTGGTAAGACATGTCAACCCGAATTCTGAAATTGGTTAACCACATCACAAGAATTTCACTCTCATGGTTGTTGCTGCAAATTGCAGCAAAGGGTAATCGATGGTTATTGATCAGAGGATGTGACATTCATCGCAACAATGGTTTACCAATTTACATAACATGTCGCCCAAAATAACAACGGTTCAACCAGGTAAGGTAAAACGTTATGCATGTGCTTAACATTCTCTGGGTGGTATTCGGCATTGGTCTGATGCTGGTACTGAATTTGAAGTTCAAAATCAATTCAATGGTGGCTTTGTTGGTGGCGGCGCTGTCCGTCGGGATGCTGGCGGGCATGGATTTGATGTCGCTGCTGCACACCATGAAAGCGGGCTTCGGCAACACGCTGGGGGAACTGGCTATCATCGTGGTGTTCGGTGCGGTCATCGGTAAATTGATGGTCGACTCCGGCGCGGCTCACCAGATAGCGCATACGCTGCTGGCGCGTCTCGGTCTGCGCTATGTACAGCTGTCGGTGATTATCATCGGCTTGATTTTTGGTCTGGCGATGTTCTATGAAGTGGCCTTTATCATGTTAGCGCCGCTGGTTATTGTTATTGCCGCCGAAGCTAAAATTCCGTTCCTGAAACTGGCGATCCCGGCAGTAGCAGCTGCCACTACCGCACATTCACTGTTCCCACCGCAGCCGGGTCCGGTGGCGCTGGTGAATGCTTATGGCGCGGATATGGGGATGGTTTATATCTATGGCGTACTGGTGACGATCCCAAGTGTAATCTGCGCAGGTCTGATCCTGCCGAAGTTCCTCGGCAATCTTGAGCGCCCAACGCCATCATTCCTGAAAGCAGATCAACCGGTAGATATGAATAATCTGCCCTCTTTCGGCGTTTCGATTCTGGTGCCGCTGATCCCGGCGATCATTATGATCTCTACCACCATCGCCAATATCTGGCTGGTAAAAGATACCCCTGCCTGGGAAGTGGTTAACTTTATCGGTTCCTCGCCGATTGCAATGTTTATTGCGATGGTGGTTGCATTCGTACTCTTTGGCACCGCACGTGGTCATGACATGCAGTGGGTGATGAACGCTTTTGAAAGCGCGGTGAAGAGTATTGCAATGGTGATTCTGATCATCGGTGCGGGTGGCGTGCTGAAGCAGACTATCATCGACACCGGCATTGGCGACACCATCGGCATGTTGATGTCCCACGGCAATATCTCGCCCTACATCATGGCATGGCTGATCACTGTGCTAATTCGTCTGGCGACGGGTCAGGGTGTCGTTTCGGCGATGACCGCCGCCGGGATTATAAGTGCTGCAATCCTAGATCCAGCAACTGGTCAGCTGGTTGGCGTGAATCCGGCGCTGCTGGTACTGGCGACGGCTGCGGGTTCCAACACCCTCACCCACATTAACGATGCATCTTTCTGGTTGTTCAAAGGTTACTTTGACCTGTCAGTAAAAGACACGTTGAAAACCTGGGGTCTGCTGGAGCTGGTCAACTCCGTGGTTGGGCTGATTATTGTGCTGATTATTAGCATGGTAGCGTAAAAGGACACCAGAGCCTGCCAATGGCAGGCTCTGACTGATGACAAAGTCTAAAAATGTGCCCAGACAGTCCTCTCGCCCCTCTGGGGATAGGGTTAGGGTGAGGGGAAAAGACCAGCAAAGTGCGCTTTGTTTATGCCAGATGCGACGCTAACGCGTCTTATCTGGCCTACAAAGGGCTAACGTGCAGGTTTTAGCTTCAGGTAATATTGCGTACCTGCATTAGCAATGCCCTGTGATTTCTTTATTGATAAACAAAAGTAACGCCAATAATCGATTGCACATTCCCTGCAGTCACCTGCCCTCCGGTACGTGCGTAATTTGCCGTTAATCCCAGACTTACCGCCGAAGTCCCTACTGCTCCTAACGATACCGTGTTATTCGCTGGAATAATCGTACCGTTGCGCGTCAACTGTACGCCGACGCCCTGTGCTGGTGAAAACGAGGCGGTATTGGTGAAAATCGAGTTGCCCGCATCTGCGGTTGTGCCGGAGAGGTAATACCCCAGGTTTTGGCTTTTCGCACAATAAACGGTAAGAGGAATTGGCACTGAACCAGGGTAGTCCGGCAGAGTAACGGTGACATCACGAGCAGAAACATCGCAGCCGCCAGTAGGCACCACCACATCATTATTGGCGTAAATATTCCACACAAACTGGAAATCATCGCTGTTATAGTTGTTGGTCTGTCGCAAAATTAGCACGGCAATTAATGAGCCAGCTTTAATCGCCACCCCGCCCGCACTGCTCACAGGCGTCAAATAAAGCGCCACCGGCCACGGCTTATCCGTTCTCGAATTATAAACAACGCGCGGCGTTTCGCTAGTGGTCGGAAATGGATAGCTACTGCCACTATATTTTACGGTCCCGGAAAAATTAGATAACACGCCGCCATAAGCCGAGCCTCGTTGCAGTGTGACATAGTCTGTAATGGTTTCCGGATAATCGTTATGGCAAAAGATTTGCGTCGAAAGATCTACGACCAGGTTTTGCCCCACATTCACGGCAGGCGCAAGGTTTACATAAACATTAGCGCTGCCACCGCCAATAGGGATAGCGGTGCCATTGGCGGTTTTACAGGCGAATGACCAGGCATTTACCGACCAGCCCATCAGCAGTACAGCAAACAGAGTAATAACTCGTTTCATTACAATCATCTCTTTGGGTTCAGCTGTAGGTATAGGTGATGCTAATCACTGCCTGAATGGTTCCCTGAGTGGCTCCGCCATTTACTGTCAATGCTCTGACCTGTAACGGGAAGTGCGCTGATTGTGAGGAATCATCCACCTGAACTGTTTTGGTTGCGCCAGTATTCAATGTGTTGCCACTGTCATCCTGTAGCTCTAACTGGATGTTTTGCGCGGTCCCCTGGTTTTTATAATATCCGGTACTGTCGGCTGCCCCGCTGAAGCTGGCAGTGACCCTCGACGTTCCCACCGGACAATTAGTCAACTCAAGCGCAACATCATGCCAGGCCGATGCCGCCCCGGCAGACATCAGACTGAAAGAATAAAGATCGCCGAGATCAACCGTGGCATTGGTGGTGGAAACTGTGCACGGTTTGGCGACGACCTTACCGTTCACCGTGATGGTGACATCGGCTGCCTGTATCGTCGCACTTGCGAGCGCCAATATTGCCGCCAATACATACCCACGTTTGCACCATTTCATGAGCATCTCCAGTTACTGATATTCAAGAGTGAAGGTAGCCGTGGCATTGATATGCCCTGCAGTGACAGGCACCTGTGTCGCCATTAGCCGGGCGTAAAAATTCAGCGTATTTGGTTTACCCGGCGTCAGGGTCGTCCACGAAAGCGCGGACGATGGAGCATTAAGGGGTATTTGATTTTGCTGCTCATTCAGAAGCTGTATTCCCAGTCCCGAAGCCGCTGACACCGTATTTTCAAGTGCAAGCAGATTGGCATTGTGGCTATCTGCAACGCCGGTAAACCCAACTTTTACGGCAGAAACGGCATTACCACAGGGTGACAGCAAAATACGAAATGGAACAACAGGAGTCGTCGCGCCAATGTTGTTAAATTGCTTCGCCGCGTTTTCCATCAGATCAACAGTAAAATTGGTTGATTCAGCGGCCACACTACAGCCGTTATCTCTGACATAGCCGCGGATAGTAATCGTGCTATCCGCAGCCAAAGCGTGACTCACCGCCAGCCACAAAAAAGCGCACAGAAGATAAAAAGGTTTGTTTCTCATCACGCCCCCTTAACGACATTCAGCTGATAGCTGGGTTAATAACTGCTGCTGACTCTCTGGTGGCAGTTGATAATTGGCGACACAGTGAGCATTTTCCTCTTCTCCCCATTTCACCTGAACTTTTCCCGCTAAAGGCATTCCGCTGAGGTAAACCTGACCATTATCCGCAACAATGCCGCTACTCTGGCTACTCTCTGATGTCACCATCGCCCCAAACGGCAGCGGCTTATTATTGTGGGTTAGCGTCATGAGCAGTTTTATCCCAACGCGCGCTTTAAACTCTGCTCGCACGATCGCCCCACGGGTGGGAACAACGTTAGCGACCGCGTTATCTAAATCGACGTTATCAGCCAGGGTATTGGTATCCAGCGCCACTCTATTTTCCCGATATTCAGTGGCATAAGGCAGCACGGCATAACCACGCCAGTCGGTACGCACCCCCGTCTGGTTTTCGACTTTTGCATCTTTTGCGCCAGGCGCTTTAACAAGCACCACCGTATCGTTTAACGGCTGCCCCAGCGTTACGCCATTGGCATGAGCCAGTACCCCACCGCTGACTCCGTAATAGAGCTGCTTAATATCATCGCTATGGCTGTAACCGATGTTGGCATTGCCGTAACCACCGCGATAATTCAGCGTGGCGTAGCCTGTACTTCCGTTATTTCCATCGCCTCCCCCGGCATAGCCGGTTTGCACGCTATAGCTGAGGTTGTTGTCTTCCAGCAACGTACCGTATACACCGGCCAGATTGGTCATCCGACCGTTGAGATCGTGTGACATGCTGTAACTGGCACTGGCATGTCGCCACTGAGATTTACTGTCAGAACGCAGCCAGTGGCTGAAAGGAATATTGACGTTAAGCGCTAACATCTGATCCCGTCCTTTTTGCCAGGCGTTTTTCGTCAGGCTATAGCTGAGCGTCCAGTTGATATCTTCGAATGCAGTATTTAAACCAGCCTGGAATTGCTCATCGACATTACTCGTTCCCCAATAAGTTTGATGGCTACCACTCAAATACAGTGTTGATGAGCGCCCGAGTTGCTGAGTAACGGTGAGCTGTAATTTCCCGCGTTTGTTATAAGCGAGGTTGTAATAGTCGGTGAATTTCGGCTTAACCTGAATAACTCCATCCTGTGTTTCGATGTTGTAGCCATTCATTCGACTGTATGTTGTATCAGCGAAATTAAAATACCCACTGGTCGAATAACGGTAACCCACTAACTGAATATTCGTGCCTGACTCATTGAGCGATTTGTTATAGAGAAAACGCACCGATTGTCCGTCATGCTGACTGTCATCGGGAAGTGTGGAATTAGCCTGCGTCATATCCACAGACAGAGCGCCCAGTGCCCCCATATTTTTCCCGATACCGAAATTAAACGCACGATAACGATCCGCCAGTTGCGTTCCACCATATATTGTCCAGCCAGCCGGAAGGCCGTGGAGTAATGTACTCTGGAAAAAGCGGGGTTTTTCCTGTTGCGCATTTCCACTACGGTATTCTCCTGCCGTAATGGAATAACGTGTATGCCCCTCACGCTGCAAAAGCGGGACTGACGAATAGGGTACGGTAAAAATCTGCGTGCTGCCGTCAGCCTCTTTGATCGTTACCTGCAAGTCACCACTATTACCTGCGGCATAGATATCGTTGATGGTAAAAGGCCCCGGTGGCACCGTACTATTATAAATGTCATACCCATTTTGTTTAATAGTGACCTGTGCAGTACCACGAGCAATACCGTGGATCACCGGGGCAAATCCTCTTTGGCTATCGGGTAACATATTGTCATCTGAGGCCAATTGTGCGCCGCGAAAGTTAATACCATCGAAAATATCGCCCTGGGTATAACCATCACCCAGCGTCAGCCGGGAACGTAACGGTATTATGTCTCGCTCAAGCCAGGTATTGATATGCTGCCATTTATTTTTGCTACCTGATGATCTGTCGCTACTGTTATAACTCCAGCTGGTATTGTCGCGTAAACGCCACGCACCAATATTTAACCCACTCTGTAGGTTTAAATATGCATAATGGCTGTTACCCCCAATCCGATTCTGTACACTATTTCCGCTGAAATTATAATTGAGTAATCCGGCATTAATACCGGGATCCCATAACTCAGGAGGAATATAACCATGCGCGCGATTACTCATAAATGCCTGAGGGATCGTCAGGTTGAGTCGCTGCTGACCAACATCTAAATGCGCAGTAGCGTCATGGATCATTGAGGTTAATGGCACGCAGGCATCATCCGCCAGCAGATTCATACCGGAGACAGAAGCCGTATTCAGCCCCATACTGGCAAGTTGCGCGCGTGTCAGGCAGGGAACAATCCCTTGTTCGCTGTCGCCCGTATTAAATGAGACATCACGCGTTGCCATATAACCATTATTCAAATAGATATCGACACGATACGTCCCTGGCGGTAATTCTTGCCCATTTTCAAAACGCGATAAATCAGCCACAGCCTGGGGATCATCCGCTAAAAAACGCGGGTTAAAATAGAGTTCGGCAGATGACAAAGGTGCCTGTGCGGCAAAAGCACAGGCAACAACGAGCCGGACAAAAAAACCAGCCAAACGATGCTTACGAATATGCAAGCATTGTGTGTTTCGCTGGTAAAGTCTTAAATTCAGATATGACATTATTCCTCCGGTTTAAAATCACCCGGCAGTCAACTCTTTTTATTCAGGCGAAAAATTCCCCCTGCGTTATTCCATTACGCCCGTCATTTTGGGGGTAAGTGCGCCATAATCATTTATTGTTCGGTAAGTAATATTGCTTCCCGCATCAGAAGGCAATTTAACCGTGCTTTCGCCCATTGGAGGCACTAAGGCATTTTCAAGAACCCGGGCTCCGGCATTCAACTCTGTTACCGTCAGGTAATAGGGTGTCGGGTTAATCAGCGTCAGAGAATTCGCGCTACGACGAAATCTTAATTTTTCTGCGGCCTGATCGGGTGGCAACGCTAATTTAGCCGGGCGATAGTACAGCTTAATGCGGCTGATAATTGCGAGCTGTAGCGTATTCTCAGTCAATTTTGATTTATCCATTGACGGAATCGCTTTAACATTCATCCAGAATAAACTTTCCCGATCCTGTGGCAATTGGTTATTTGTTGCATCAAGAATACGCAAGGTATTCTCTCTTTTTCCCTTCATCGCAAACAGAGGAGGCGTCACGATAAAACGACCATCCTTTACACCATCGGCATTTTCCACCCATGATTGAATTAAATAGGTGCTATTTTCATCATTATTTGTCACGGCAAGTTGCACTTGTTTTTGCCCTGCCGGATAAATTACGCGGGTCGCACCTAAGGCCACTCCCGCTTCAGCGCGTCCGGCAACCATCATTGCCATGAACATCAGGATACCTGCCAGCAAGCAGAATGTTATTTCCTGCGATTTCCTTACATTGACGTTTTTATTACTCACTGTCCTGTTCCTGTTATCACATTATCTGCTGAACAATTACTGATAGGTTAAAGAGAACCAGGCCTGGGCATTGGCGATGCCGCCAGTAACCCGACGCCCGGTAGCACGATATTTGGCGATGAAATGTAGCGAAGTAGAGCCTGAGTAAAGCCGTTTCCAGTTTGCTGGAGGACGATTAATCGGTACGAGGTTTCCTTCATCATCAAACAACGCTACGCCAATATTGGTGGCTATCCCTGGCCCCTCTCCCACGGAAAGCACATCCGGATTTTTACCATCCGCGACACCGTGAAACGCCACACCCACACGTTCACTCACCACCGTGCTACATTCCCGTAAATGAATAACAAAAGGCACCGGTGCGCTATCTTCCCCTACCGCATGAAACCGGTTACTGCTGATTTGCCCCATATTGACCGTCATTTGTTTATCACCGGCTTCAATCCGGCAAGTTTCCGCAATAATGACGCCCTGAAATTGCATATTTCCGCCGGGCAGCGTGGTATTCCATTTATTTCCGGCCAGAGCAAACATTGGCAGCAACGACGCTAATAGAAATAATCTCTTCCTTTTCATCGTTATTTTTATCGCACAAGGGTGGGCATCCCTGCCCGTAATGACGTCCCTGAACCTGGGTAGGTTATTGATACTGAACCTTGAAGGTCGCATCCGCATTAGCTGCGCCAGGGGTTGCGGCACCGGTTGCAAAATAACGCGCCTGGAACGGAATGGTGTTGGTTCCGTTATTCAGGGTTGTTTCTGAACTAAATGTCGCACCGTCCAGCGCCAGCGCAGCACCCGTTCTGTCCAGGATCTGCACACCAACTTTTGTTGCGCTACCCGCAGCTGAACTCTGCAGAGCCAGTACATCAGTATGCGTAGCATCAATTGCCGTACCTAAGAAGGCAACAGCGGCTTTTGTGGCAACAGTGGTATCGCAATCATTCAGCTGAATGTTAAAACCAACGGCAGAGCTGGTTGCTCCAGCCTGCTTCAGGCTAGCGGTACGAACCTGGCCCAACTGAACGGTTTGATCAACAGAGCCTGCATCAACTGCGCAAGCGGCGTTAACAACCTCCCCTTTAAAGTGAACGGTCCCACCATTTACCGTCGTAGTATCGGCCAGAGCCGCTGCGGAACTGAGGGACAGAGCCGACAGAACAACGATTGCCAGAGTTTTAATTTTCATGCTGCTTTCCTTTAAAAAACTATTTCTAAATCGACATGGGCAGTCGTTCTGTACACTTTGTTTTGTCAACGAGTTTGACTGCCAACACTGCACAGTTTTCCCCCAAAAGATGAAACATTTGGGGCCATTTTGACTCATAGAGGAAAGCATCGCGCACAAACTTTTTCAGTTTATTTGTTGGCTTAATATTCTATTGTTATCTTTATTTATAGATTTTTATATTGCATGAGGTGGTTTTTGGAGAGAAGAATGAGGAAGATGCGTCGAGCCACAGAAACGTTAGCTTTACATATAGCGGAGGTGATGTGAAATTAATTTACAAGAGAAATAATTTACATATCAAACAGTTAGATGCTTTATATCGTTTTTTAATATTTTTATGCTTGAGAAAAAATACGTAACTTATTTATGATATGGACAGTTTGGCCCCAATTGTCTTGTATTTATTTGTTTTTTAACTTTATTATCAATAAGTTAAATCAAACCTCTTCTCTTTTTAATTTTTCGTTTATGAGATTATTTCTTTCCCATAGTCCGGCAAAACGAGCAGCATTACTGGCGGTATAACGCACAGTATGGCGAATATTTCGATGCCCGAGATAATCCTGAATTAAACGAGTATCTGCACCACGCTCCGCCAGTTCATAACCGCAAGCATGCCTTAACATATGAGGATGAGTCTGCGTTACGGTTCCAGCTTCAATACCGGCATCGCGAATAATGCGATAGGCCTGCTGGCGAGAAAGCCGACTCCCGCGGCGAGAAATAAATATAGCGTCAGTCCGGTCAGCGCCTTTCCAGTTAGCACGTTCCTGGGTCCATCGTTCCACGGCTTCACGCTCATCAAAACGTAACGGGTGAACGGTAGAAAATCCGTTCTTCAGTCGGCGAATATTTATTCGACCTTCATTAAGGTCAAGATCCTGATAATGCAGATCAAGCAGTTCACTAATACGCATCCCATGCCGATATGCCAACAGAATAAGACAATAATCTCTGGCTCCCGTTGCCCCGTAACAAACCGCCTGCATCATGGCCTGAACTTCTTTACCGGTAAGATAACGACGTTTACTCACAATAGTAGTACTCCTGACTGAGATATATTTGAATGAATACCTATAGGAAACCTCAATCGGTCAAAATTAGCCCAATAGATAAAAAGATAACCACACACGAAGTGACGTGGCTATCAGTCAATTACATTAAATATCATACAAAAATAAAATATCACTGATGTGACAACATCTATTTTCATTGATTTGATTCAATATAACAATAGATTGCAGAAGATTAACTTCCAGTTGCTTAAAAAATAAAGAAAAAAGTGTGGAAACAGGAGAATTTAAGTGATGTGTAAATTTATGAATGATTTTGTTTATTTATTTTGAAGAACATAAACCATTGGATTTTGTATGGGTATGGTTAACTTAATGTTTATTATGATAATTAAGAATCACACTTACAATAACATCAATTAATAAATGGTTAATAATTTTTGATATATCGTAAGAATAATGTAGTTTTTAACACCATCCCTGGTATCTCAACTATCTCTATAAAACAGCGTGACGCTGTCGTCCTCTGGCTCTATCCCAGATGCCGTAAAAACGCCCTGCATTGCTGGCGGTATACCAGACAGTATGACGAATATTGCGATGCCCAAGATAATCCTGGATAAGTCGCGTATCTATTCCCATATTCGCCAAAGCAAAACCACACGAATGGCGTAACATGTGCGGATGAATCTCCAGTGACAACCCGGCATTACCACCGGAAGTCGAGATAATATGGTAAAACTGTTGCCGAGAAAGCGGATTCCCCTTACGTGATAAAAATACCCACTCGCTCTCAGCATGCGGATAAGAAGTACGGATACTCAACCAGTTTTTTAAAGCCTGAACTTCTTTGTTCAATAGCGGGTGCGTTGTTGAAAAGCCTTTTTTTAATCGATGGATATATATACACTTTGCCTTAAGATCAATATCCGAAATCCTCAATCGACAAATTTCACTCGCCCGGAAACCATGAATAAAACAAAGCAAAGTCAGACAATAATTACGTGCTGCATGAGGCCCGGTATTTGCTGCTTTAAGGAGTGATTCGATTTCACTATGGGTCAGGAAGTTCCTTTTTTTGTTATCAGCCTTATTCTTCATCGTTTTCCCTTATAATTACAGACGCGCACTAGCTGTGCTGGGTTAGCAGTAATCCAACATTTTAATCCTGATTATGTTTATAAAAGCGAACGTTTGCTTAATAACTAACGTAAGTGGACCAGTTCTTCTGAGCGAACTTAAATGGAATAGCGATAGTTACTTATAATAACTTTGCCATACAAACGCCATGCTCTTGCATGCTATGTACCTTTATATATTTATCAATCTGATACGAATCTAATAATAACCCTCATCATTAATGCAACTAATCTTATCTATATATCATGTGATATGTTCTGTAACAAGTAAAATCAACATAAAAAATTCAGCAAAATTTAATATTCGTTCAACTAGCCGTCTCACATATGACATTATTAGTCAACTGCATTTGCCACAAAATGGCTATTTCATGGAACGCAGTAATTTCTTAGTGGCTATTATCATGCTAATTCTTAGATCCCTAGCGATTATTCCTGCCTGGTTCGTCAGCTTAGGCCATGAGATTGTTACATTCCCTTTTATCCTGGAGATATGGGGGAACGCAGGCGACGCTTTTTCATCTACATCCGTTGGTAACTATGGCTTTGGTCACTACGACTTAAACCTTCCTCAATCACAGCTATTCGCCGGGCGATACGGCAAACAAACTAAGTGAAACATCATCCTGAAAACACCAACATCAACAAGCCTCTCCAGATCGACATCAGGAGTGACCAGTTACAAGCCACAAACCAGGAAACATATTTCATGATGAGAATTATGCTCAGCCTGATGGCGGGTAAACACTGATTTTCACCAAGCTCACTGAGTTAGCTTGCAAAGCTTCCTTTGTTTAGAGTCTAAATAAATTATTTATAAAACATATAGTTAAAAGAAAATCTTTAGTTTTTGAAGACCACCGAAAGTGTTCGTCTGGCTTCACATGGCATCTTCCTCTTAGAAAAAGATCGACATATTTTGTGACACGAATTGCAAATCTGGTTTTGTTGTATGGATTGCGTGATTTTTGATCTGGTATAACAGGTATAAAGGTGCACCACGATAGTCAATGAGACTGGGCATCTCGTAATCTATGGCAAACATCACTTCAGTTCTTTCTCATCGGGTGATGAAAACGCACTTCAGTCTGAAAGGAATATGAAAATGAGATCAACAGACATTCGATTTTATGACTCTGGGTAAAATGGATTGAGTAAGTGATATAGCTTACGAACATTCAAATCAATTAAACATCAGAATAGATTTTATACTCAGGTATTTAATCTGGCTCTCTGTTTATTTAAATAATGTGGAAAGAGAATTTTCACAGGAGACCTTATACAAAAAATATAAAATACAGCTACCGGTTGCCAAAGACACTATAAGCCTGGCAAAAAAATATTACACAACATAAATGCTAATTGTTTATGCGGGCTTTGTATTGCTTTCTGTATCCTACAAATGAGTGAAATTTATGAAAAAGGCTAAAATACTTTCTGGCGTATTATTACTGTGCTTTTCGTCACCACTAATTTCTCAGGCTGCGACACTGGACGTACGTGGTGGATATCGTAGTGGAAGCCACGCCTATGAGACTCGACTCAAAGTCAGTGAGGGATGGCAAAATGGATGGTGGGCAAGTATGGAAAGTAATACCTGGAATACCATTCATGATAATAAAAAGGAAAATGCCGCACTCAATGATGTTCAGGTTGAAGTTAATTACGCGATTAAACTTGATGATCAATGGACGGTGCGCCCGGGAATGTTAACGCATTTTAGCAGCAACGGCACACGCTACGGACCCTACGTAAAACTGTCCTGGGACGCGACAAAAGATCTTAATTTTGGCATTCGCTATCGTTACGACTGGAAAGCTTACCGACAACAAGACTTATCCGGTGATATGTCTCGTGATAACGTTCATCGTTGGGATGGATATGTCACTTACCATATTAATAGTGATTTCACCTTCGCATGGCAAACGACGCTATACAGCAAACAGAACGATTATCGCTATGCAAACCACAAGAAATGGGCGACGGAAAATGCATTTGTTCTACAATACCATATGACGCCCGATATTACGCCATACATAGAATATGACTACCTGGACCGTCAGGGTGTTTACAACGGCAGAGATAATTTATCGGAAAACAGTTATCGCATTGGTGTGTCATTTAAACTGTAGTAGACAGGAGACAGTCACAATGAATAAAACAATAACGGCGCTTGCTATCATGATGGCTTCATTTGCCGCAAACGCGTCTGTATTACCGGAAACTCCTGTGCCATTTAAAAGTGGTACCGGAGCAATTGATAACGACACTGTCTACATTGGTTTAGGTAGCGCAGGTACGGCATGGTACAAGCTGGATACACAGGCCAAAGATAAAAAATGGACAGCGTTAGCTGCATTCCCTGGCGGACCAAGAGATCAAGCAACCTCGGCATTTATTGATGGCAATCTGTATGTGTTTGGCGGCATTGGCAAAAACAGCGAGGGCTTGACTCAGGTATTTAATGACGTACACAAATACAACCCCAAAACCAATAGTTGGGTTAAATTGATGTCGCATGCACCGATGGGCATGGCGGGTCATGTGACTTTTGTACACAACGGCAAAGCTTATGTTACTGGCGGTGTTAACCAGAATATCTTCAATGGCTATTTTGAAGATCTCAACGAGGCTGGAAAAGATTCAGCAACTATAGACAAGATCAATGCCCATTATTTTGACAAAAAAGCAGAAGATTATTTCTTCAATAAGTTTCTGTTGTCTTTTGATCCCTCAACACAGCAATGGAGTTACGCTGGCGAATCTCCCTGGTACGGAACGGCTGGTGCGGCGCTTGTGAATAAAGGTGATAAAACCTGGCTTATTAATGGCGAAGCCAAACCAGGATTGCGAACGGATGCCGTATTTGAACTTGATTTCACCGGTAATAATTTAAAATGGAATAAGCTTGCTCCCGTCTCATCACCAGATGGCGTCGCTGGCGGTTTTGCGGGGATAAGCAATGATTCTCTTATATTTGCCGGAGGGGCCGGATTCAAAGGTTCACGAGAAAATTACCAGAACGGTAAGAACTATGCGCATGAAGGCCTGAAAAAATCATATAGCACTGATATTCATCTTTGGCATAACGGGAAATGGGATAAATCGGGTGAATTATCGCAAGGTCGGGCCTACGGAGTATCATTGCCCTGGAATAATAGTCTATTGATTATTGGCGGTGAAACTGCAGGCGGCAAAGCGGTGACGGATTCAGTTTTGATCTCTGTGAAGGATAATAAAGTCACAGTACAAAACTAATGCTTCAGGGCCCCAGTAAAGGGGCCCTGCTATCAATTTATCATTTCAATTACGCGAAAATTATATGAACGCAATAATATCGCCCGATTATTACTATGTTCTTACCGTTGCTGGTCAGTCTAATGCCATGGCGTATGGCGAAGGACTGCCATTACCGGACAGGGAAGATGCGCCTCATCCCAGAATTAAACAATTAGCGAGATTTGCGCATACGCATCCCGGAGGCCCGTCATGTCACTTTAACGACATTATTCCACTGACTCACTGCCCACACGATGTTCAGGATATGCAGGGTTATCACCATCCTCTGGCAACGAATCATCAAACACAGTACGGCACCGTTGGCCAGGCACTGCATATTGCACGGAAATTACTACCCTTTATTCCTGATAATGCAGGGGTTCTCATCGTTCCATGTTGCCGTGGCGGATCGGCTTTTACCGCGGGCAGCGAAGGGACATATTCAGAACGGCACGGAGCCAGCCATGATGCTTGTCGTTGGGGAACGGATACTCCGCTGTACCAGGATTTAGTCAGCAGAACGCGAGCCGCACTGGCAAAAAATCCGCAGAACAAATTCCTCGGCGTATGCTGGATGCAAGGCGAATTTGACTTAATGACCAGTGACTACGCGTCACACCCTCAACACTTTAATCATATGGTTGAAGCCTTTCGTAGGGATCTAAAACAATACCATTCTCAGCTTAATAATATTACTGACGCGCCGTGGTTTTGCGGCGATACCACCTGGTACTGGAAAGAAAATTTCCCGCATTCGTATGAAGCTATTTATGGCAATTATCAAAATAATGTTTTAGCCAATATTATTTTCGTCGACTTCCAGCAACAAGGTGAAAGAGGACTGACGAACGCGCCTGATGAAGACCCGGACGATTTAAGCACGGGATATTACGGTTCAGCGTACCGGTCACCGGAGAACTGGACGACGGCACTGCGAAGCAGTCATTTCAGCACGGCAGCCCGTCGGGGGGTTATTTCTGACAGGTTTGTAGAAGCAATTTTGCAGTTTTGGCGCGAAAAGTGAGCGTTCATTAATTTGATTTATTCGCATCCATCAACGCTTTTAACTCCTCCGGCGTAAACGGTGGTTTGCGTCGGTGCAACATCGCATGGCAATTAGGGCACACAGGAAGCAAATCATTAACTGGATCCAGCTGGTAATCCTCTTTAATGGCTGAAAGCGGCACCAGGTGATGCACATGGATAAAGCCTTCTGCGATATCACCATAGATCTTCACCAGATCAACGCCGCATACGTTGCACTGGCATCCATGATGTTCGACCGCTTTATCTCGGGCCTTTTTATCGCGTTCATAGCGGTTTACTGTCACCTTAATCGCCGCACCTTCAACGTATGTCTCCTGCGACGGCAACTCATCCGGGAACAGAACGTCGGCTATGGTAGCTGCAGCGGCTTTATCCTGATGAATATGAAATCCCTGCTCTATGAGTAGCTTGACACATTTAGATTTTATTCCGCCGGTGAAATCCGCAGGGGTAAATTGCGTCCCCGTCATCAATGTCGCTGCGATGCCAGCAATCGCCTTCGAGGGGTAACGTCGGCCATGATATTCAATCTCATACAACCGTGCAGGCTGGAACTGATGAGTTTCTCCCGCATCCCATAAATGGATAGCTTCGATGATATACCGCCGCGGAAGATGGTCGGGAAGTTTATTCATGGGGAATATCCTTATACGTTCTCAGAACAGGCAGCAAAAAAACAAATGAGATCAAGGTAATATATCTTCACTTGCAGGCTTGAACAGCAGAAAACTTGCGAGCATGATCGCAATTATTTCACTGCCAGGGATATCAATGGCTTCCAGTAAATCGCTACAGCAGGCAATTGCCAATATAAAAATCTGGCATAAGGGTGAACAGCGCGCACCGCATAAACCATTGTTATTGCTATACGTATTAGCGGGATACCTGAATGGACATCCGCGCCTTTTCGATTATGGCTCGGAAATCTACGAACCTCTGCACAGTTTACTGGAACGTTTTGGGCCACAGCGTTCACAGTACCGACCTGATTTGCCGTTCTGGCGATTACAAGGCGACGGATTCTGGCAATTACACAATGCCGAGCTTTGCTCAACAGCAGGGAGCAGCCGACAACCGCCAGTGAAGGAACTGAACGAATACCACGTTGCAGGCGGTTTCGATGAACAGCACTACGCCCTGGTAACCGGCAATAAAAAACTCATCAATACTCTGGCGCAACAGATACTCGAAGCGCACTTCACCGAGAGTATTCAGGAAGAAATTGCTGACGAGCTGGGTTTTGATCTCCAGCAAATCCGTAAACAGCGCGACCCGTTATTTCGCAAAAATGTATTACGCGCTTATAACTACCAGTGCGCGATATGTGGCTTTAATATGCGCCACGACGACACCACCGTCGCGTTGGAAGCGGCGCATATAAAATGGAAACAGCAAGGAGGTCCTTGTGAAATTCCTAATGGCCTGGCGCTTTGCGCAATTCACCATAAAGCCTTTGATAAAGGATCGATTGGCCTGGATGAAAATATGCGGGTACTGGTATCAGATGCGGTAAACGGCGGAGGGATCGTTGAGAAACTATTCTGGGATTTTGACGGGAAAACTATTGCGTTACCACAGGTGCGTAAAAATTACCCTTTTGAGGGGTTTGTAGAGTGGCATCGGAAAGAGGTTTTTAGGGGGTGAGGTTGATAATACCGCGCCCCCATAATCTTGCCATCTCGTGCATTGAGATGTTAAAAGCTACAAATGTTCTCCCTATTTTTCAATGTAGACATTTATAGCAATATCAAAATTTATTGTTCAGCTTTTTCAACAACAAAACCATTTTGCCGTACAAACTCAATCAACAGTTCAATATTAACAATGCCCCATTGATTAGAAATAGCAACAATTTCACCAGAAGGGAGTGTAATCAACGCATCTTCATTGATATGATAGCGACTCTTTTGCTTCTCTGGTATCTGATCGACAAGCATAACTGTACGTTTTTTAAAGTCTTCACTTAATCCATTTATTAAATCATTATAACTAGCAGGATTAAATTGTCTTATCCAATCACGTAATAATTCAAGAGCTAATTTACGTTTATTAAGTTCTTTATCTTTATATATATACCACGTATAGTCCTTCTCTTTTTTCTGACTGCTAATCAGCTGTTCATCACGTTTTTCCCGAAATTTAACTTGATATTCTTCCAATTCAGGAACCGGTATGATTTGCTCTGCATTGATAAGAACATCATCATTAAATCTATAAGGCGTCAGACGAACGCATCGAATGTCTACCCCCTTATCTCTTAACCAAATCGCAGTGGTAGTCAGTTCCTTGCTAAAATCCGATGAAGCCAAAACAATTCTGATATCTTTTCCGAAATCAACAAGCTCAGTTTCATCCAGCTCAACAAATTCAAGTATTTTTTCTTTCGCATCGGCATCGCAGTTTTGTTTTTTCAAATACGTCTGGAAATATTCACATGCTTTCGCAAAACTCATTGTGGAAATCATCGCCGCATATCGTAGTGTCTGTAACTCCATATGCGCACCCGTTTCATCACGTTTTAATTCGATAACCACTAAATTTGCCTGTTTATCGATTGCCAATAAATCAATTCGCCGACGACTATCTTCCCAGTCAGAAAACTCTTCGGAAATTACCAGACAATCAGGAGCAATAATATCTATGTTTTTTTTGATTGCTTCCTGTAAATCATAACGTTCCTGTAATCCTTCCAGAGTAAAGGTCGTTTTTTCTAAAGCATGTAGCTCTTTATTTGCGATATTGTACAGCGCCACGTTTATCTTCCTTTTTTAACTGATTTTACAGGGACTTTAACACAGTAAAAATTTTATTTCCTGAGCTGTAATCGATTAAGCTGATGCAGTCAATGGGAATGATATCCCCTAAAAAGCACATTATGGCTATATAACTAAACCTAAAGAAGCCACACCTTCTTGGGGTAGACGCCGGTGGATCGCCAGAAGAGTTTTCATTTCTCGTAAAACAAACTTTGGCATCCAGCCACACTGTAACTCGAAATCAAACCGTTCGTTGTTGGCGTTCCCTTCCGCTGTCATCAGGCCATTTAAGATCAGTTCATTATAAAGCCATTCATCTAAATGCAAGCTGATACCGTAATCATTAAGCAACTTACAACGTAACTGATGGGCGATTTTTAAGCCCGCAACATCGAGATCGCCAAAATAAAGTAGTTGTTCTACCTGTTCGGCCTCAAGAAGTTGTGACACGCACTCCGCCTGACCGGAAACTTTGTTACCTGCGCCATAAATGACCAGTGACCAGGGTTTTGATCGATCACCGCTGCAATCTTTTGTGCATCATCGTTGTAAACAGAGGCCAAATAGTGTGGAAATGTCCAGAGCTTATCCCGTGCAATGCCCGCCGCATAAAACGCTTCGAGTGCCTCATTGACCTGCTTAGCGACCAGTTCATGCCCCGTCATCCTTAACTCGTCCAGTTCGTGCCGGGCTTGCAGTAAACGCTCTTTCATTCCATTCAGCGTTTGAGCGTTCGCATTCAATACCTTGTCGAGCTGCAATCCACACAGCTCGCTGTGCCAACTCGCATCTTCAATATCTAGATCATGTTGCATTGACGTTGGCAGTTTTTGATAGGTCTTTGCTAATACTAAAGCACTATCCACAGCTGACTGGTGTTTTTGTTCAGCCAGAATGAGTTTTTGCTGGGCCTCACTTTTCTCAATTGATGCCTCCCGCACAATATTCAGCTGAGCTTCCAGCGCTTGCTCTTTCTGATGATGAATTGTATTAGCCAGTTCTTCATTCTGCTGTGCATCGCGGAAGGTTAATTCCAGTCAGTATTGGGCTGCTACTGGTGTTTCACCCTTTTGGATCAACCCTGCTTCACATAATTCATTCCGTTGCGATTCACCCTGAAATTTGTCTCTTTTATATCCGTCACGCTCCGTTTCCAGACCACCCAACGTCTTTTGTAGTTTATCGTATGACTGTCTGAGGACATGGCTTTCCCTGTCCATCTGCCCTAATTCTTCCTCAAGCGTAGCCTCCTGCTGGCGATGTCTGTCGATTGCCCACTCTAATGTGCCCAAGGCTTCGCCAGCAGTACGCTCGAAAATCACCTGTAGCGGCCTTTCCGTTTCACTTTGGAATACCTTCAGATCTTCATCTGCCTGGCGGTACTCATTCAGGGCCTTAGCATAGGCTTTGTAGTCTATAGCAGCGTGAGTAATCTCAATCTGGCGCTGATTGGTATCGGCCTCGTCTTGAAGCGCATCGACTATCGCTTTTTGTTTGTCGAACTGATGCTGCACGAGATCATATTCAAGCAGTGCTCTGCGCTTACCTAACTGCTCACGCAGAGACATCGCCTGGCCAATACATCCTTATACTCCGGCAACAGCTCTTGGTGGTCTGAAATAAAATCTCGGAATGCCTGAGTCTCTTTTGTGGTTAGCTTTTTATCGACCTTGCTAAATTTTTCTTTCAGTTCAGGATTTTGAAAAACCTTATTCTGTTCTTCCTGTAAAATTTCACTCAAACGGTCTTTTGACGTTACTTCTTCCTTTTGACCATTGATTGAAAGATTTACGCTGTGAGATGCATCAAAGAAGCCTGTATCAGAGAGGCTTTTTGAAACAGTTCCCGCTTTCTGGTGATTGGAATTCCGCGAAAGAACCGCTGATTCGCTAATGAGTTTTTCATAGGTTTCCACATAATCAGTCAGCTCCTGATCGAAACTATCTGTAGCGGCGAGATCCAGAACCTTCTGATTAAAAAGATCTCCATATTTAAAATCTGCAAGACTGGAATAATCTTGTGCAATCTGGAGTTTCAAATCAGCCAATAGGTCAAGAAATTCCTTTTCCGGACGATCAAATGCTTCACATATCAGTTCTGGAATCGCTTTATTCTGCCTTCCCGAAGACTTGGCCAAATCTTTTATTAGTAGGTTTCTTTTATCATCGACTTCTTTTAAGGCTTCGTCATAGTCGCGTTTTAGGGCCTCATTAACCAATAGTGTAGATACCTGCTTGGAGCTATAGCTTTCATCGTATGAATTAATGACCATTATTTGATCAGCCGCGACAGGCTGGCCATCTAACGTGACAATTTGCTTTGTTTCACGATCAGGAAAAACATTGTCCTTTGATAGATTGCCTTCTTCAATGTCCTTCAGTGTCTTAGCCAGAGAAGTTTTCAATGTCCCATTGGGCGCATACAAAGAACAAACACCGTCAATGCCATCAAATCTGGTTAAGTCTAACTCCCCCACCAGTTTATTAATGCCGTAACAATTTTCTAACTCCAGCCCAATTTTCATAGCGACTTCCGATATCCTATTAACTCATCAAATCAACCACACGCTAAACCGATCAGCTTGGCTGAGTATGACTGCTCAGGCTTCACGATATTCCGGTGATGAAGTTCCCGCTCCAAGACGGCTTCGATTTTATGCAAATCTACTTCGTGAGCGCTGTTCTTTCCCTTAGCTTTAAACACAGCGTCTATTTGCTTTTCTAAATGAGGTAGCCGGTTACCATCGCCATCGACAGCAAGTTTCATGATGGAGTGAACATTGTGTCCTTTTTCGTTGGCAGCCCTTACTTCCCATACAGAAACGGTTTCACCAGCATTCAGCTCACTGGAATAGAAACCAAGGTATTCAGGATCAAGATTGCGGTATTTATCAAGCTGCTCTGCAATCACGGGATGATCCAAACCAATCAAATGCAATTTTTCTGAATTGGTCGCTTCTTCCCGATCCGTGGTAAACAGCATTTGTTCGAGGCCATCTTTTACAAGGGCAAATTGCTTTTGCCCGCGAATCTCAATGGCTTCACCTTCGTACGGCAAGGCTTTCTGCATAAACCGGATCAGGTCGTCTATGGATTCCCCGGTATCTGATAGTGGTGCGTAGTCATCCAAACTGAAACCGTCCAGATCCTGGAATAGTTCGAATACCGCATCCTTAGCATGACGGGCGTTATCCATAGCCGCCTCAAGCTCCAGCCGTGTGCGTTTCAGCTCTGGGTCTTGCAGTGCCTGCGAATAAAGTTGCTGATAGTTCACCTGCTCCGATAATTGGCCGAGGATCTGTGATCGAAGGTCTTCTTCTACCTGGCCCTTCTCATCCACTTTGCCGAGCGCCTTGGCAATTTCCTCCAGTTTTTCATCCAGCAGCAGGAAAATGCGACCTTCAATGGTGTCACCCAAAACAAGGTTATAAACCTGCGCAGTATCTCGCTGTCCATAGCGGTGAATACGACCAATGCGCTGTTCCATATCCATTGGATTCCACGGCAGGTCAAAGTTAAACAGCACCCGAGCATGTTGCAGGTTGATACCTTCTCGACCGGCTGCTGTACAGATCATTACGCGAGGGCCATTGGCCTGTTTGAAGCGCCGTTCTGCCGCGAGCTTACTTCCGTGATCACCACCTTTAAGCACAACCACACCTTGGCCTGGATACGCTTTTTCAATCTGCTCTCCCAGCATTTCCACCGTACCCAGATAGGTTGCAAATATCACAATGCGCTCCTCTGGATTTTGCTGCCACAGCACGCCCAAAGCCCCAATGAGTTTATCTACTTTAGTTTCACGGGATGAAGGGAATAGTCCCAGTAGTTCTTTAATGCGGAATCGCTCTTCGGGCAGGGCGTATGCCACAGCATCCATAGCCGCATCTTCAGCGGCGGCTGTTTCCAGTTCATCGGTAAAAGTATCGGATGCAGCGGCCAGCTGCTCTTCATTGATCTTTTTGAGGAGGCGACGCTTGATGTCATTCAATATACGGTCTATCTCAAGGTCAGAAAGACGGTCATGACCTAAATCGAACTCAACGCGAATCTGTTCTTTTGCCTCATTAAAAGCAAAGTCTCTGGCGTCGATGTCGAGATTTTCATCGTGCATCAAACCCTCATGAACAGTCAGGGCCAAAAGTCTTCGTCTCAAGGTGCGATGCACAGCGGCAAAGCTGGACGCCGCAATCTTTTGGAAGATCGTCATTACAAAGCCCAGTGCCGTTCCTTTCCCGCCTTGCTTCTTCGCCAGAGCAAAACCGTCGCGCAGGTATTCATTCAAGGCGTTATAGAAATCGCGCTCCTGGTCTGACATCGAAAAGGCTTCGGTATGCACCCAGCGTCTGGCAAATAGCGTGGAGCCATCGGCTTTACAGGCGTCGGCTTTGGTGCGGCGGAAGATGATTGGATTCAGGCGATGACGTTCTTCCACCATCTCTGTTTCACTGGAAAACAAAGTGGGGTCAAGCAAATCAATCAGCTTCCAGAAACGGAAATGATCGCCCTGATGTGGTGTGGCCGACAGCAGAATCATATCCCTACTGTGGTCACGTAAGGCTTCTGCCAGTTTGTAGTTCTGGGTCTTGCGGGTTTTGCCACCTTGCTTATAGGCTGTGCAGTGATGCGCTTCATCAAAAACAATCAAATCCCAACGGGGTGCTTCGAGTATTTTCTTGATTCTTGCTGGACGCTTTAAGGTGTCGATACTGGCAATCAGCAGGTTATGTTTAGCAAACGCATTACTGCGCCGGTCGCTGACGTCACCTTCGCGGCCGAACACTTCAAAATTCAAATTGAAAACTTCATTCAGCTCGCGGTGCCAGTTGTTAACCAGACCCGCCGAATACGCCATCAAAGCCCGGTTCAGTTCGCCACGACTGGCCAATTCCCGCAGCACTAATGCGGTTTCAATGGTTTTCCCCAAACCCACTTCATCGGCAATCAGAAAACGACGCGGGCTCGCGCAGGCAACCCTATGAGTCAGCACTACCTGATGGGGTAGCAAATCAATCTTGGCTGAAGTCAGCGAGCTAGCTGAATCCTGAAGGGGTAATTCATGCGCTTTCCAGGAGAGCCATGCTTTCGTGTCGCTATCGGTATGGCTGCCAATACTGGCCACCACGCGCTCATTATGGCTAAGTGCCGCCACCAGGGTGCTGACGGGTACTTGTCGCTCACCCTGGGGAAAGAATACACGGGCGTAGCCACCCGCAGTCGAGATAACAACACCTTGGCCAAATTCAAAATGGCTGACGCGTTCGCCAGGTTGAAAAATCATGGTTACCCCTATTAGCTGATCCGCTCCAGGTATAAACCCAGCCATTCGTTCGTTTTTCCGCCAGAGGCCGATTCAATCCGGCGCACATCTTTTTGTGCGCCGTTCCAGATGCATTGCCCCAACGGGAACATCTGGGCATCGTATTTACCGGCCAAGCACCAGTGGTAGGTACTAGTGGTAAGATCTTCCTTCCAGCGCCCCTGATCCGGCATCCAGAAAATCAACGCGGCATCTGCATGGTTCTGAAAGTCGTAGATCATTTCGTAAATCTCGGATTCCAGCCATTCCAGTGCATCTTCTGGTGACAAAGCGTCTACGGCTACGTCCAACCCTGCGACGTATAAGCCATCGTCATTCAACAGAGGCATATCGTCCGGCCAGCCCGCTTCGTAATAGCCGATGAACTGACGCAGACTGATCACCTGACTTGCAGCATTTAATTCAGCCAGTGTTTTGCCACACCAAAGCACTGAGACACCGCGTCGCTTCCATTTGTCGTTGGTCAGCACATCGCTCATATTTCATCTTCCATACCAAACAATGATATTTGTTCCTGCATAACCTGCTGATGATCTGCTTCCCATCTATTAAACAATTGCCTTGCCAAAGTGCAGGCACTGCGCATAGATGAGTCAGCTCCGTTGTGAACAAGCCAATCTAATAGATGACCTAATGCCGGGTGAGGCTTAAAGTTATCATCCAGAATTTTCTTGGTATTGATACCGCTTTCCGGATAACAGGCCCCCACAAGCAACATGGCCTGATCAAAGTCGCGGCTCACGCTGCGACTGCTGGCCATTCGCTCTTGCGCAATTTCTAGTGGCGAGCGCCAATGAAAGGCTTTTGGTCGAGTGGTTTCCGTCGCCCAGCCCAAAGCGATAAAAGTAGAGGGCGCTATACCACTACCGCGCAGGAATTTCTGCATCTGATCGCGTTCGACAGAAGGTTGGCGTGCAAAAATACGCAGAAACTGGCGCGTGTTTGGCTCACATACCACCGGGGTACCACCCGATTCAGATTCCGACTGGTCATCCAGAATCTGGTTGATCCCCACGAGAGCTTCGTTAACGGTGAATTCGCGGCCTTCTTCAACATACACCTGGCCATAGTGGCGTGAGAAATACTCCAAAGCCTTCCCACGCTTAATCACCTGAATGTCGGCTACCGGCAAGCCCTCTGATTGGTGATATTCCAACAGCCGTTGCAGCTGACGCACGTCGGCAAGAATCTTACGACGCAGGCGTGCCCAACTGATCTTGCTAGGCGCTTCAGTGCGCTTACGGCACACATGAATGATGTCATACTCAATTGTCTTTGAACCAAACTCCCCCTTGCCCTTAGTTTCATCACTGCGGATAGGGTACGTTGCTTCCAGGTAGTAACCCGCGTCAAACAAGCTCTCCAATACATCCACCCAAGGCTCGTCTTCGCTGTGATGGAAGGTAAATGCCAAAATGCCACCCGGTTTCAGCAAGCGATTCGCCTCGCGCCAACATTCGGTCAGCAGGCGCTTATAAAACGCATCCGGGTCATCTGGGTGGCGTGCTTTGTTAGAAACAGCTTCCAGCGTCTTTGGCGTGTATTCTCCAGCGTAA
>ERZ773216.1269-NODE-1269-length-31335-cov-4.349297_pt1 | contig 31335 bp, 25 predicted proteins | sample MGYA00511259_ERZ773216 | MGnify/ENA primary metagenome ERZ773216 (study PRJEB29015, sample SAMEA2737764) | human gut metagenome | biome: human gut; feature: human-associated habitat; material: faeces | place: China | collected 2012 ... | reverse complement strand
CATCCGGACGGGTTTCATAACTGCTGTCTGTACGATAACCAAGAATTCCATTGTATCCTGTAAGCGCTACAATTCCTTTTGCTCCTCTGTATGAGAAATCCGGATGTTCTTCCACGAAACGGTCAATCAGAGGAACCATGTCGTAATCTCCTACAGAAATACTGCCATCATCTTCTACATATTCATTACGGACCTTGCCTTCATCATCCACAATAAGTTTCGTGGCAAATCCGTCCCCGTCCATATAATGATAATAACATACATCATCCTGCGAAAGGACAAACGGCACTTTACCTGGCGGAAGCAGAATTTCTCCCATATTCATGTTTCCATTCTCATCTGCTGTCGCCATATCATAAATGCTGACCATAACATATCCCTTATCATACATACTCTGCGTGATCTGATTAAATTCATCAATCGTTGTCATAACCTGGTCATAATCCCCTGTTTTATAATCCCCGTCAAATGCCTTGCTGGTATCTTTGATCAGTGTATGGTAGAAAACATGTGTCACCTGATCTAACGGCCAGGAAACACAGGAATCTTTCTTCTTCTGGTAAACCTTGACCGCATGCTGGAATTTCTCGCTTGTCTGATAAGTGTCACTGCCCTGAAGCAAAGCAATAGCCTTATCATAGTCATACTGATTTGCCGCATATTTTGCCTGTCTGTAAAGAGCTTTATCTTCTTTGCTCAGACTCTCTCCTTCCGGCGTTGCCTCAGGTGTTGCTGTATTTTCAGCTTCCGCTTCTCCCTCTGCTTCTGCAATTGTCTGGGCAGTCTTTTCTTTCCTTGTACCAAATAACTTTGCCATCTGAGTGATCTTTGTCTGCTGCTCGCTGAAAAATGTCTGCAATTCTTCCCCGTAAAATCCCACGCCGATTCCGATTGCTACCGCTGCCACTACTACGATTCCACCGGCAATACGCACTCTCTTTTTTCTGCGGCGAAGTTTATTGCGCCGTTCCAGTCTGGCTGCTCTTCGGGCCTCATATGCTTTATTGTCATCATAGAAGAAATCCTCATCCTCACTTGCAGCCGGAAGTTCTTCCTCCTCAGATGACTTATCCTGTACTTCTGTCTCTGAAGTCTGTGCCTGTTTCTCTGTTTCTGATTCCTGCAAAGCACTATCTGCATTTGTATCTTCTGTATTTGTATCTGTTGCCTTTGTATCTTCTGCATTTGTATTGGCATCTGCCATACTTGTATCTACTGCATTCTTATCTGCTGTATTTGCAGCCGTTTCATTTTTAGTTACTTCTTCCTTATCTGAAAGTCTCTCCTCTGTATTTTCAGAGTCAGGCTTTAATTTGCTCATACTTTCCTCCTTTTTATCCTCTGAATAAGTAATTGGTGAACAGTTACCTTTTGTTCAGTACTTTTATTGTTATCTGGATAACCATATTATAACCACACACAGGCTTTCCATCCTGTAAAAATGTTTTTACTACAATTATAACGTATAATAATACAAATTTCCAGTTACTATTCGCACTACACTTTCTCGCAAAATATTTTTATATACACCTGCCAAAATCCCAAGAATTCTTTTTTAATAATTGCGTTTTGTCCTGTTTAATGATAAAATAATTTTTATGCAATGGGCTGTCTATCTGTAACAGCCCCTGTGAAAACACACATATTAGGAGGATGCAAATGAGTACAGTAACAATAGTCCTTCTGGTCATTCTTGTTATCCTGATCGCTGCACTGATCGGTTTATATTTCTTCGGAAAAAAAGCCCAGAAGAAACAGGAAGAACAGCAGGCTCAGATTGAAGCAACAAAACAAACCGTTTCCATGCTGGTTATCGATAAAAAGAGGATGCCGTTAAAAGAATCCGGACTTCCTCAGATGGTAATTGAACAGACACCTAAGCTTATGCGCCGTTCCAAACTTCCGATCGTTAAAGCCAAAGTCGGACCAAGGATTGCTATCATGATCGCAGATGAGAAAGTCTTCGATCTGATTCCGGTTAAGAAAGAAATCAAAGCCGAAGTAAGCGGTCTTTATATCGTAGGCGTGAAAGGAATCCGTGGTTCTCTGGAAGCACCGGCTACTAAGAAGAAAGGTTTCTTCGCAAGATTTAAGAAAGATAAAGCTGCTAAATAATCACCAGTTAAATCAGTCAGGTGAATATTTACTGTATGAAAAAGACCGATGATCTTTGATATGTCTCCTGCTTCGCAGGCAGCATATCCCCATATAAGATCATCGGTCTTTTATTTAATTCTAATCGTTTTACACCTATCTGTAAGTTCTCCTATTTATAGGTTCCATTCAAGTCCCCTCTCACAGCTTATTGCTCTTCGCAATTGAAGCAGGGGACTTACTTGATTCGGTTAAATCGTGAAATCCTTACAATCCTTCGGCTGTGCCTTAATCGCAAGATAGCAGTCTGCCACATGCTCCTGATTCATATCCAATGCATAGTCAACCTTCATATCAAGGCTGCCGTCATTTTCCTCCAGATTCATATTCGTTGCAGCAATTCCCATCTCGATTGTTCCATAAGGAGTCGTATAGTAAGTCATATTCTTCTTACCCTGTTCAAAAACCATGTGAACATTAACCACACCTTTTTTGCGGACTTCCATGCCCTTAGGTGATATTTTTATGTAATTAATCGTAGGTTCTGCGAAATCCTCCAGAATCTCTTCATAGCGCAGATAATGACTTCCATTCCGGAAATAATACTGTCCAGGTACAACGATCTCGACCGGTTCCTGATCGCCATCTGCATCTATTGTCTGAAGTCCCCTTACGTGAATCAGTACTTCTTTATCCATTTCTCTCATACTCCTGATATTCTTCTATAGCTTTGTTTTTATGTATCATTCCAGCTGCTACAATATTTTTAAGAATCACTATAATTCAGCACCTGACAGTTCATATAATCAATCACACTGTCTTCTCTTTTGCAGCTATAATATATCAATACTTTTCTATGTCTATTTTCTTGGTCATCTCCACATCATACGGCAGAATCGAATTGGCAAATGCCTTAAACTCATCCGCCAGGTCACTTACATAGAAGCGGTACGGAAATTCATTCTTCTCTGTACCTTCGCTGGAAAGTCCTTTCTCATCCAGCAATCTGCGCAGCTCAAGCGCAGTCTCATAAGCCGGATTCACCAGACACACATCCTCTCCCATGATCTTTCTGATCGTAGATCGAAGCAGTGGATAATGTGTACATCCCAGGATAAGTGTATCTACCTCTTTATCCTGCAGCTCCTTCAGATATCTGGCAGCAACCTCATCTGTCACAGAATCATGTAGCCATCCTTCCTCAACCAGCGGTACAAAAAGGGGGCATGCTTTTGCAAAGACTGTGATCGTTGGATCCAGTTTCTTAAGGTATTCTGCATGTATACCACTTCCTACTGTTCCTACAGTACCAATAATTCCAACCCTTTTATTCTTAGTCTGGGCTGCTGCAACCTCAGCTCCTGGTTCTATTACACCAATGATCGGAATATCAAATTCATCTCTTACTGCATCCAGTGCAAATGCACTTGCCGTGTTACAGGCAATGACGATTGCCTTGACCTGCTGTTCCTGCAGAAAACGGATGATCTGCCGGGAGTACCGGATAATTGTCTCTTTCGATTTACTTCCATAAGGCACTCTCGCCGTATCACCAAAATATACGATTTTCTCTGAAGGAAGATTGCGCATAATCTCACGCGCAACGGTCAGTCCTCCCACACCGGAATCAAATACTCCTATCGGTGCCTCTCTGTCTATATTCATTAATTTCTCTCCATCTCTATTGATTGTTCGTAACTGTTCAGTACCTCGCGGAATAGCAGACTGCTGAATTGTTACGATTGTTCATTATCTTTCATAATGATTGTCCCATTATTCTATCACCAATCAAGAGCCCGCGCAAGCCAGAAGGATATCTTTATGTCATCTTTCTGGTCTTTATTTTCCTCAGGGATCTGAGAGAAACAGAATTTCGGATAGAGCGTTCCCCACCATGCGGTAACTGCTGTCTGTTCCTGTCGTTTTTGTGCGAAATTTTGTACTTGCTGCGGCATCGTTCCCGCCAGAATCGCACCTGCAAGTCCTCCTATAATCGTAATGGTCAATTTCTTTGTTATCTTTCCTGCTATACCTGTTTTTCTTTTTATCATTGCGTTTCTTCTATTTATCATTGCATAAACCTCCTGTTAATTGTGTTATTGAAATTATTTACACATTCTGAAGATTTATACTTCCATTCCTGATATTCACATAGGGCAATTCCTTCAGCTTATCCTCTTTATACTTTTCATAAAAAAGCTCCCTGAGAGTCACCATCTCTGTATTTCCCCCTGACATTCTGTTCTCAAGCAGCCCTGAAATATATTCTCCCACCGACGAATTATCCTCCCCCTGCCAGTTCAGAATTTCTGCCGCATTTTCCGCTTCAAATACATAAAGATCCTCCCCGACAAAAGCCTCCTGTTTCAGATAATCGAGGACCATTCTCCAACGTCCATCTTCTACAAGTGTCTGTCCAATGACCAGCACCTGCAGATGTCCCATATCCAGAAGTTTCTCCTGCGAACGGTCATATGCCTGCTCAATCTGCGTAAAATCAGAACCACTGATCTGCAGAAGTCTTGCCCCGCCATCTTCCTCTTCTTTCCCCTGTCCGGTACTCTCCGACATATCCGGCATCCCATAAGACAGAAGAATTCCTTCCGGCGAAGCGTCCATGCCAAGCGCCATCGGATATATTCTCTTTTCTGGCTCCACAGCCACACCACATCCTCCCAGGAAAAAGCTGAGCGCCAGAATTCCGGCAACCACAGCAGGCGCTTTCTTCCTGTGATTCTTATGTCTCTCCTTTCCTCTGAAAAACAGATAAACCTGGCAGATTAAAATTCCCGGAACAAAAACATATGCCAGAATCCACCCAAAATAATTTAAGATTCCATTTCCATTCTCTTCCAGAAGTGATATCAGAAATATCATCACCGGCATCCATAACCGCCCCGTACCAAGGTGTGCTTTTCGGATGATCTGATGTCCATAATGCAGCAAACTTCCTATCGCAAAAAGCAGGCTGTATAACAAAAATCCCATCCATATAATATCAAAACGCGCCAACACATTTCCGGGAAGATCAGCGCCGTCCAATAACGGTAAAACCGGATAACTTTCCGCTTTTATCCTGTCATATCCCAGCACTGCCGGAAGCAGAAGTTCCATTCCTATAAGGAGCACTCCCAGTGTCAGGATCGCACCCGCTGCAGTCTTCCCTGCACTTCCATATTTCTCCACATCTCCCATCAGAAATGGCAACAATGCAACCGCCGAAAATGCACATAATATCCCGTAAAAAGACTGCCGGATATTCTTCCCTGTAACCTCATTCCACTGCAACGCTTCCATAAAATACTCTGCCTTCGCCTGAGGTACGCAAAGTGCCAGCATAATCACAATTCCCCCCAGAAGCAGGCCTCCGGAAACTTCCGCCATTCGCCCTCTTCTCTGCATTCCCTTATAAGTTCCCAGCGAACACGCCACTATCGCCCAGAACGCAATCCATCTGCCGGAAACTCCTGTGATAAGACTCGCAGGAACCAGATATCTTAAAAGTGCCAACAGATATCCTCCTGCCAGCAATACATAAAGCAAGAAGAAAATCCCAATCAGCCGCCCAACAAAACCTCCCGCAGATTTTACAAGATCATCAAAAGCAGGCGTGAGGCGAATCAGCAAAATCACATAGAAACCAAGTAAAATCAATGCAAGCACAGTCCCTGTCACAGCGCTGATCCCATTTATTCCACCTTTTCCAAAAATACAAAGCATAAACGGTGCAAGAAGTGCCAGTATCATCTGTCTGTATAATTGTCTGTGAGAAATTCTGTTATTCTCTGCAAATCTCATGAACCGGATCCCCTCCTTTTTAACCGGATTTTCTGTTCTTCTCTTGCAAAAAGTGGTCTTAAGCTTCTTCTTCGCAAAGGAATTCTCAAGATTCCCTCTCCTCCATTGCCCGCCTGTTCTTTCTTTATAAAAGGCACCAGATACGGAACCGAGAAACTCATCAGCCCTGCCAGATGACTCACCAGCAGATATACTCCTAATACAAGCCCATAAATTCCAAGATATCCACCCAGAATCAGAAATCCATATTTTACCAATCGGAATGCCGCTGCAAATTCTTCATTCGGAACCGTCATTGAACCCAGTGCTGTCAAAGCCACGATCATTACAACGATCGGGCTTACCAGATTTGCATCTACTGCTGCCTGTCCAATAATCAGACCGCCCACGATTCCGATGGCATTTCCAAGCGATCCCGGAACCCGCACCCCTGCCTCCCTGATCAGTTCAAAAGCCAGCTCCAGAAAAATAAGTTCCACTACGCTTGAAAAAGGGACACCCTCCCTCGCCTCAGCAAAAGACAAAATCAACGAAGATGGCAGAATCTGTGTATGAAAACGAATCACTGCCAGATAAAGTCCCGGCAGGATTGTTGCCATAATCACCGCCAGATATCGCAGTATTCTCAGAAAAGAAGCCATTTCAAATCTGTGATACCAGTCCTCGCTGCTCTCCATAAAGCTGTTGAAAGTCCCCGGCAAAATTAAAGCTTCCGGTGAATTATCACATAAAATCACAACCTTACCGTTCAGAATTTCCTGCACAGCGCGGTCCGGCCGTTCTGTTGTCTGATACTGCGGAAAAGGCGAATACCATACATCCTCCGTCAGCTGTTCCAGCATACCGCTGTCCAGAATCCCATCAATCTGAAACTCCTCCAGCCTTTCCTTTACCTTTTCCAGAAGTTCTTCATGTACCAGGTCATCCATATACAATACCTGAGTCAGGGTATGAGAACGCACTCCAATCTTATACTCTTCCACTTTAAGTCTGGTATCCCTAAGTCTCTTTCTTACCAATGCGCTGTTGCTCTTTACACTGTCTGAAAATCCCTCCTGGGAACCTCTGAGAACTTTCTCTGATTCGGCCTTCATCACTCCCATAGACGGATAACCCTTGCTGGAGATTTTCATTGCTTTGTCATAGCCATCTATAAAAAATATGGCATTTCCGGTCAGCATGGCTTCTATGGCCTCGTCCAGATCTTCCAGCTTCTTCACATCTGCGATTCCAAGGCTGTTATGCTGAACAAATTCCTGAATCTGTCCGGGAGAAATTTCCCAGAAATGATTGATCATCTTTCCAATGGCAGAATCGTCCAGCATCATATTAGAAACCGCAACCTCTATATAAACCATGAGACAGTCTACTTTATGGTTCTCTCCGAGTCGCATAGGACGGATCAGAATATCAGCACAATTCTCCAGTCTGCTTCGCAGATACTTTTCATTCTCCCGCAGATTTGCAGATACTTTTCGGGAAATTTCCGGTTCTTTCACAGTTATCACCTCGTTTCTATAAGAATCCTGCTTGCAGGATTCTCCGCCTGATAAAAAAAGAGAGGCTTTTCGCCTCTCTTAGAATTTCCCGATATTAAAAATTATATACGCAACAATTCACAATCCCAACACTGTTCTATCTGCGACCTCTGGATTTCTCCTTCTCTAAGCGCTCACGTTCTGCATTCTCAGCCTCAATTGAACGCAGAATAGCCATTCTCTGATTCTCAATATGCTGGAAGGAAAGCTGTTTCGCACGTTCGACGTCACGTTCCTTAATTGCCCTGGTAAGTTCCTCGTGCTCTTTCACAAGCAAATCTCTTGTCTCTCCTTCTTTAAGATATTCCACACGATAACGGTAAATCTGCTCACGCATATTGTTGAGAACCTGAATCAGTCTCTTATTATCCGAAGCCTGATAAATAATCTCATGAAACGCAACATCTGCCTCGGCAAGCTTTACAAGATTTCCCTCTGTGATCGTATGCTCAAACTCCTTGGCAGCAAGCCAGAGTCTACTCATCTCTTCTTCTGACATACGTGCGCAGGCTTTCTCAATAGCTACGTTTTCAAGGGCAATACGAACCTCCAGAACATCGTTCAGATCCTTCTCTGTAATGTTCGCAACCTGAGCTCCACGTCTCGGGATCATCACAACCAGCCCCTCCTGCTCCAGCTTACGCATCGCTTCTCTGATCGGAGTTCTGCTCACTCCAAGTCTCTCTGCAAGGGCAATCTCCATCAGTCTCTCGCCCGGCTTCAGCTCTCCTTTGAGGATTGCCTGACGCAATGTATTAAAAACCACATCTCTCAATGGCAGATATTCATTCATGTTTACTGAAAATTCACTTGTCATTTGTGTCTCTCCCTTACTTTCGTTACTTCTGTTGCAAAAACAGTCTTAGCCAGATTACTCTGTCTGAGTACTGCTGCCGCAGCCTCCATCTTCTCACGATCATCAAAAATGCCAAACACCGTCGGACCGCTCCCACTCATCATCGCTTTAAGCGCTCCGTTCGCTTCCATCAGGTCTTTAATCTCACCAATCACCGGATACTTCCCGATGATTCCTGATTCGAAAACATTTCCCATCTTATCCGTCATCGCCAGAAGATTACCATTCTCAATATCCCTGATCATTCCGTCAATATCCGGATGGGACTGAATCTTATCAAGCTGCAGACTCTCATAAGCTGTCTTTGTAGATACACCAATTCCCGGCTTGCCGATCAGCACATAACAGTCCGGAACCTGTGCGATTCTGGTAAGTTTCTCGCCAATTCCTTCTGCCAGCGCAGTTCCACGCATAATACAATAAGGAACGTCTGCGCCTATATTCACTGCACGATCCATCAGGTCTTTCTCACTAAGTCCCAGTTTAAACAGATGGTTAATTCCTACCATCGCTGCTGCCGCATCTGAACTTCCGCCAGCCATTCCCGCCGCAACAGGGATAAATTTCTCAAGACGGATATCTACGCCTTCTTTTACCTGAAATTCATCCATCAAAAGCTTCGCCGCTTTATACACCAGATTTCGTTCATCGCTGGGAATATACGGATAATTTACAGACAGAGAAATTCCCGGTTTCTTCACCTTCTTCATTTCCAGTACATCATACATCTGAATTGTCTGCATGATCATCCGGACTTCGTGATAACCATCCTCTCTCTTTCTGAGAATATCCAATCCCAGATTTATCTTTGCAAATGCACGTAAACGCATAATTCCCTCCGATTTTCTCTTGTACTTTGTATACAATAAAATATTTTGTACATATTTTAAAACATTTCATAGCTGTTTTCAATATATGTTTCTTTATTTTTGTGGAAAATTTTTTTCAATTGATTCCTATTCACTCCATGCCAGGTAACACTCTTCGCAATGCACAGAATTTACCCGGATTGTAGAATATCATTGCAAAATATCAGCATATAAATATAATCTCTGTTAATCATTGCGGCACCTGCTTTACCAGGATTAGTGGCTGCCCTGCTTTCACCTCTTTTTCTGCAAGACTGTTTACATTGCAGATCTCATCCACAGTCGTGTAAAATTTCCTTGCAATGTCCCACAAAGTATCCCCATTTTTAACAATATAAACCGTAATTCCCGGCATACTTTCAATCTTTTTGCGGTCAAGCGGCTGTTCCTCCACCGATTCAATAATCTGTTCTTCCCATTGTCTGAACACCAGCACATTCAATCCCACTGCCGCCTTAACTTCAATCTCAGCCCCATCCGCCATTGCAGTGGAAAGTTGCTCCAGATCCGCCTGCAGAAAATACGTACAGTCCTGCCCGATATCTTTCGCTTCGACCAGATGTGTAAACGGCAGCATAGCATCCATGGAATAAAATGGCATCTCATCATTTCCTATAATATATAGAATCTTAAGAGCTACAATTCCCTCTGCTACAATTCCTTTGTCCGTTATTCTGGTCTTATCCACCTTTACCTTGCCACTGCTGTGACAAAGTTGTAGAACTTTTCCCTGATTCTCTTTCACTTCTATTCTGTCCGTCAGCCTGCATTTGGAAAAATTGCGTACCAGAAGACTCTCCAGCATCTCATTTTTTCTATGCAGAACACACTCCTTTACAGGGCTATATGCATCCAGAAGCAACTCATGTTCTTCCTCTTTGTACATCCTCATGTTTAACTCCAGAACTGCGTCCACCTGCAAAATGCGCTCTTCCCCATCCGGATCGGGTTTCACTTCCATTCCCTGATGAATCAGCGATACCTCAATATGCGGAATCAGTTCCTCCAGACAGCCGGTACATTCTGCCTCATTATTAAATGGCATAATATACTCCAGCCACTGCGGCGGATTTTCTTCCTCCGAACCTGTGTATAGAACAAAAACTGCCAGTTCTCCTTTTACCCGGAGCTTATTTTCCTCCGGACGGATATCAAGATTTCGCGGTTCGATGGTATACCACAAAAGATTCTCCACATTTGGCCGGTTTGATGCAAGGGTAATATCATCTTTGATACGCAGAGTGTCCTTTTTATGTACGCACAGATTCATAAGCGGAATTGTCTTTTTCTTTACAGAAATCTCCGCATCATCCAGAGCAGCAGGAAGTTTAACCTCTGCCAGCTCATCCACCACCGCATAAAACGTTACGATTGCCTTGATATTTAATTTTCTGGAATGAATCACATGAACACTGAGATCCTCAATCTCCCAGTTCAGGCACAGCTTATCTCCCCCTTCGATTCCCTCCAGATTGATGACCTCATCCATCGGAAGCTTCGCTGAAAGACTGTATATTTTTCCCTCTTTTTCTCCCACGTAAAGCAAATCCACATTCAGTGTTCCTTTAAGCAGGGCTCTCCCCTCGCTCAGACGGACTTCATCCATAGAGACTTCTGCTTTACTCTGTACCATCCTGCCGATATCCGGTTTCACATCCGGTACATTATAGTCTTCGTCAAAAGTCACCTGACTTGTTGCTTTATTCTTGATACGCAGCATTTGGATACTCTCTTTTTTTAATTCCAATCTTCTTCATTCCTTTCCTGATATGATACCTTTTCACCTTTACTCTGACCAACGCAAAACGTATGCCACCGGCACACTGTACCCTCAAATTAGATACTCAGGATTCAATCAACCGGAAAACTCCACAGGCTTCTTTGTTTCTGCTATCTTTAGAACAATACATGGATAAGACGGCTCACTTCCTGCTTTCTCCTCCGCCGGGCCAATCAGTCTCGTTTTGCAGAACACTGCATTCTCCGATTCAGAAACCTCCTCCACCTGAATGCTGTAACCTCCCGTAAGCTGTTCCCCATATCCTTTCATCAGATACCGTACGTCTCCCACCTGGTATGTCATCTGAAATGTTTTCTCCTTCTTCTGTTCCATCAGTTCCACAGCTTCCGCCGGGATTTCTTCCTGTTTTACGATCGTATATTTCAGAGGTGTCCGTTCTCCCTCTTCAATTCTGATCAGCTGACAGCCCGTTAATATGACCATCAGCAGAAATATGCAGACCAGCCCTGCGGCCTTTTTGCCCATAATGCACCCCTGTTCATTCTTTACTAGCTATTTTATGTTTTAATCCGGATGGTTATTACTATTGTTCATATGTGATTCTCCTGAAATGCATATTACTGATTTACTCTTTTCACAGTAACAAATCCTTAGCCATACAGCGTGAATTTATGTTTTTATTTCTTGCAGGATATCCCATAATTCTTTATAATAGAAAGAACACCGTAATCATTCAACGCCTGGTGTACCAACAAGGTCAATCGGATATTCGCAATCCGCTTTCGCTACTTGCGCATAACCAAATAACTGCTTCGCAGTTTATCAGAAGGGGCTTGTACCCCTTCTGATACAAGCAAGTCCCCACCCACTGCTTATTGCTCTTCGCAATTGAAACAGGGAACTTACTTGATTCGGTTAATTTCCTGAACAATCTTACAGGATAGCAGATTGCTGAATGATTACAATACAGTCACATTACATGAGCATTTTTATGCCCGGAAAGGAATTAAATAATGATACGATTTATTCTCGTCTGTATCGTGGTGATCGGATATCTGATCCTGTCCATTCCTATTCTTCTGGTCGAATGGATCATAGGCAAATTTTCTCCTATGACAAAGGATGTCAGCTCTCTCCGGATCATCCAGGCAGTATTTCGCTTCATCCTCTGGATTACCGGCGCCAAAGTCACAGTGATCGGAGAAGAAAATGTGCCAAAAGATACTCCAGTGCTTTATATCGGCAACCACAGAAGCTACTTTGACATTCTTCTTACCTACTCCCGCTGCCCGATCCGCACAGGCTACATCGCCAAAAAAGAAATGGAAAAAATCCCTCTCCTGTCCACATGGATGCATTACCTTCACTGCCTTTTCCTTGACAGAAAAGATATCAAACAAGGTCTGAAAACCATCCTGACAGCGGTCGATAAAGTAAAATCCGGAATTTCCATCTGTATCTTCCCGGAAGGAACCAGAAACAGGAACCAGGACGAGCTCGATATGCTCCCATTCCATGAAGGAAGCTTCAAGATCGCTACAAAAACAAAATGCCCGGTCATTCCGATCGCAATCAGCAATTCTGCCGATATCTTCGAAGCCCACTTCCCGAAAATAAAACCTGCAAAAGTTGTGGTAGAATACGGCAAGCCAATCTACCCGGATGAGCTGAGCAAAGAAGATAAAAAACATATCGGAGAATACACGCAGAATATTATTCATGAGATGCTGGTAAAGAATAAACCTCTTACTCAGAATTGATTCAGCCAGATATTTGCAAATTCTAAAAGCCTTATCATTCAATTTATGTATGATAAGGCTTTTTTCATTCAAATATACATTCCAGTCAATACGATTGCCGTTACCGTCCCGGTCAATGTCGCCAGAAGCGCTCCCGGCAGCGTATATCTTGTCTTTTCAATCTTCACAGCTGCGAAATACACACTCATACAGTAAAACAGACTCTCCGTCGAACTTAGGATCACCGCTCCCATAAACCCAGCTCTCGAATCTGTCCCATACTGTTTAAAAATATCCAGTAACAACCCAAGCGCTGCACTGGAAGAAAACATCCTCACAATAGTCAGTGGCAAAATTTCTGAAGGAATTCCAAAACCTGACGTTAACTTTCCCAACACATTTCCCACAAAGTCCAAAAATCCCGAACCTCTGAGAATCCCAACTCCTGTCAGCAAACCTATCAGTGCCGGACAGATGCCTGCTACCGTTTTTAACCCGTCTTTCGCTCCATCCAGAAAATCATTATAAACATCCCTTTTCGCAAATAAGCCCCACAGAATAATATAGAGCATAAAAACCGGAATCATCATATCCGACAGAAAAGAAAGAAGCTTCATCTCCCCCTCCCTCTGCGGTTCATAATCCGGCAGAAAATCACCGCTGTCGCAGTACTTACCGCAGTAGCCACAATTCCCGGTCCCACCACCGCCGCCGGGTTTATGCTTCCATACTGTGCACGATACGCGATCATATTTACAGGAATCAGCTGCAATGACGAAATATTTATGATAAGAAATGTACACATCTCTTTGCTGGCTACACGCGAACGAATCCTCTCCTCTTCCAGATCAGCAAGACACTCCATTGCCTTCAGTCCTGCAGGCGTAGCTGCCCAGCCAAGTCCAAGGATATTTGATAAGAAATTCAGCGAAATATATTTACAGGCATCCGATTCCAGAGGCAGCCTCGGAAACAAAAACCTTATTACCGGACGCATTTTCCCGGAAAGCTTCTCCACCATCCCGGATTCCTGTGCAATCTTCATCAGTCCCGACCACATCGCTACGATTCCGGCCATAGAAATACATAAAGTCACCGCATCCTTTCCCGAAGACACAGCCGCCTCTGTCACCGCCTTAAAGTTTCCGGTCAGAGCTCCATATATGATTCCTATAAGAATCATTCCACTCCATAAATACGTCATACCTTCTGTGCCCCGAACATAACTCATATCTCTACATCATATTCTCGTCTCCCCCGCCTCAGAACTTCCATTGTATCTGAATTGAACCAGGAAGTACCTTTAACAATGTAATCATCTTATCAACTGTAAATCGTTTTTCATCAAAATCAATATCATTCCAGAGACTTATATTGGACACCACTTTCTCCATCTGCTCAGGTGTCGCATGATTCTCCGCAAGAGTCGTCATCTTCTCCGCCTTTAACTGACGCGTATGATCAAGCTGCTCTACCCTCTGGTTAATATAATTCGTAAGAGTTTCTCCCGCACCAATCAGGGAATCTACAAGCACAGAGATCTCCTCCTCAATCTCCTCAATTTCCCTGTAAATCTGCTTTACCTGCGGATTTTCATTCAGTTTCGTGTATCCCACCGGAGTCTGCGCATCACGCAGCTTGCGCACCATTTCTCCATATACATAATTCTCCACTTCTTCTGTATAAATTTTGCCACATCCCGGACATGCCTTGTTGTTTAAGCGCTTCGTGCATCTCAAATACTGTTTACCGGACTGTATTTTTACACTCATAAGAGCATAACCACAATGGCCACATTTCACCTTCCCGGCAAGCCAGGTATTCACAGCCTTTCTGTTCGCCTGAATCGTCTTATTTCCAAAGAGCTTGATCCTGCAATTCAGCCATTGTTCCGATGATACCAGTCCCTCATGCGGGGCAACCACAAGCATATGCCCTTTCAGATTCTGCAGCTTATCTGCCGCTGCGTCCCTTCCCTGGTATAGATAACATCCATGAATCCCGTCAAACTGCTCCTGTCTGCTGACAATATTTGTACCATGGCTCTTAAAAAAGCGATATACATCCATATCCGCGCGAACATAGACAGGATTCCTCAGAAGCTGCGCGAGCATTGGGCGTATCAGCTCTTTCCCATAAAACTGCACCCCTTTTTCCGCATAGTATCTGGTAATATCCCCATAAGAGGTATAAGGTTTCTCATACATCTCAAAGATTTCCCGCACTATTGCCGCCTCCTGTGGCTCCTCCACCAGCTTCTTCGTATGGATTCCCTCCATCATGATCTCCTCAAGGCGATATCCATAAGGAGGCTTTCCACCCATGCGAAACCCCTTCTGACTTCTGGAATAATAAGCATCACTGACACGCTTCTGTATCGTTTCTCGCTCAAGCTGCGCAAACACAATACAGATATTCAACATTGCACGCCCCATCGGTGTGGAAGTGTCAAATTTCTCTGTCGAAGAGACAAATTCTACCTGATACTGCTGAAACATCTCCATCATATTTGAAAAATCAAGAATAGAACGACTGATTCTGTCCAGCTTATAAACGATCACCTTCTCCACTTCCCCACGTCGGATATCCGTCAAAAGCTGCTGCAGCTGAGGCCTGACTGTATTCTTACCACTATATCCCTTATCCTTGTATTCTTTAAAAGCACCGCCCTTTAATTCATACTTGCAGAACTCAATCTGGCTCTCAATAGAAATACTATCCGCTCTGTCCACTGACTGTCTTGCATAAATTGCGTTAATTCTCTTCATAGAAATCCTCCTTTACATTATCATAGCCGTTATATTGTCAATACAATTACGATAACAAATATTCAAAAGTGTGTAAATCGACATTTTTCGACATTTATGTGTAGATTTTTATCGGATTTCCATTTATAATTCAAACATAACTATTAACCGCTCCGCAATTTCAGTAAAAAAGGAGGTTTTTTATGAGAAGAAAATGTACCGACTCTTTGATTCACTGGAAAAAATCCCCAGCACGAAAGCCTTTAATTCTGCAGGGGCTCCGCCAGACAGGAAAAACCTGGCTGCTTATGGACTTTGCATCCAAACAATACGACAACACTCTCTACATCAATCTCGAAACAGACCAGCCTGCTGCCAGCTACCTCTCAACTCCCCATGACCCACAGGAAGCGCTTCTCTTTCTGGAAACCTACGCAGACAAACCCCTGCGGCCATCCTCCTCCCTGCTGATCCTCGACAACATCCAATGCACCCTTAAGATTTCCACACTCCTCTCTGCAATCGCCGCAGACTTTCCACAATATCACATCGCCGCTGTTACCAGAAGTGTGGGAAACTCTGACCTCTACTCACACCACGACTTCGATATCCTCACACTTTATCCTCTGGATTTCGAAGAATTTCTCTGGGCAAATGCCGAGTTTGCTCTCGCCCGTGAGATCCGTGCCCATTTCACCAGTTTTACACCTATGGGAAAAGACCTTCACCAAAAAGCCCTCTCGCAATTTCGTCTCTACCAGATCATTGGCGGAATGCCTGCTGCCATTATGGAATACAAAAAAGAAAAGAAGCTTCTGATGGTACCCGATACCCAGCAAAAGCTTCTCGATCTGTTTCTCAATGATATTAGTACGCTCGCTCCCAAAGGAACTGCACGATACTGCCGCAACAGCTGGCTGTCCATCCCATCGCAGCTCGGAAGAACCAGCCGTAAATTTCAATATACACGCATCGCCAAAGGCGCCACCGCCAAAACCTACCAGGAACCATTGCAGTGGCTCATCCAGAACGGACTTGTGCTGCCATGCCATAATAATCAGGATGGCAAAAATGCTGCCAGACAACAAATTAATCCGCATCTGTATCCTATAGACACAGGACTCTGCACACGCATGCTCAAAATCCCTGCTTATCAGCTTCTCACTGGCGAAGAAAGCATTGCAAACACTGCCTGCACAGAAACCTTCCTCGCACAGCAGTTTATCCAGAACGGTTACACACTCTCCTACTGGTCCAGCGGCAACCAGGCAGAAGTTCCATTTTTACTGTCCAAAAATAATCACTTTATAGCTGTAGACTACCGAATTACCCCGCATCAGAAATGCAGGAATCTTATGCGGTTATACAATATCAGACACCAGACAGACTCTTCATGTCCTCTGGAGCAGCTTAAACAGATGTATCTTCTCTCCACAGAAGACTTCAAAAGTAAAGAACACTACCAGATTGTACCGGTGTATGCGGCTTTTTGTATCTAACTTCTGGATCTTGAAAATCACAGGTCTCACTTGCCCTCAGCTGAAGCAGATTCATTTTATAATCCGACACCATTGGACGGACTTTTTCAGGAATCTCAAGCATATCTGCCAGATTCTTGCGTTAAGTTTCCAGCTGGCAGCATCCCATGGATCTGGCCATTTCTTCTAGTTTATCTGTAGCAAACCCTGTATATTTCACAATCTTGTCAATGGGTTCTTTATCTTTGAGCATCATTTTGGCAAGATCCAGATTTTTCTGTTCAATGCCCTGTTCGATTCCCTGTTCGATTCCTTGTTCCACAAGCGCTTTTCCCAGATTACACATATCTTGCACCTCGCTTTCAAATTCTTCTGTCATGGCAATGCCAAAATCTTCCTGGTGCTTTTCATAATGCTTTAAACCGGATATCATAATACACCGTCTGATCTTTGATCGAATTAGCCTCGGAGTTGAGACTGCTTATCTGTTCATTTCCATTCAGCATTTCATTACGGTCAGTCTGATCCTGATGTACCGCGCGACTGGAAACTTCGATATCATCCCTCAGACAATTATCACAAATAAATCTGACACTGTATTGAGAAAACTCTTTCGTACAGGATTTGAGAATCCAGGCAACAATTGCCTTGTAAGTTAGTAATTTCTTAGCGCATTCATCATACCTTGCACGACTTGCAGCAAGGTCTATCGTCTGCGCCAGATTGGTTTGGCGTACGATGGTCTACAGTGTCACCTCCTGACATATATTTTGTACTTATATTTTATCAGAACAATTGTTTATTTGCCAGAATAACTTTTCGACAAACATCGGGAACCAACACTTGTCCGATATATCCCTTCTGCCAGTTTTGCCGAATATCTTTGGTTAGAGCTACTATGCTTGTATATAACTGTATAAAATCAAAATATTATGGAATAAAACACCATTTATAAATCTCAATACAAAAACAATCTATCCGTATCATCACCATTAAACAGAAAATATTTTCCCACTTATGAACCTGTACACCACCCAAAGGGGAACTATAATCATGACAAAGATTAAAAACACAAAGAAGGGCATGGCAAAAAAGACATTAAGTATGTCACTTGTTGTTGCAATGCTTGCTACTTCTAATGTGCCGGTATGGGCTGCTGAGTTCAGCGATGGTACAAATGCTGCTGTAGCTACTGAAGCTCCGGCTGCTGAAACATTTTCTGATGATGTTGCAGAAGCGCCAGTTGTAGAGGATACTACTGTTGATGTTGCAACAGAATCTGTTAGTAACAATACATACAGTGTGGCACCTACATTTACTAATTTACCAGAAAATAAAACTGTAGTATGGAATGACACTAATAAAGTAACAGCTACATTTACAGTATCTGCAGCAGAAGGCACAAGTACTACAGGTGTTTCCTATCATTATGTATGGAAAATTGGCGGAGTTGCAGCGGCAGAAACTGCTGAGAATGCAGTTACATTAGGTACAGAAAAAACAGCTACACTTACATTAAGCGCTAACGATGCTGGAAAAACGGCTGTTCTTTATATCTACGCTAAAGATAATACTGGGAACACAGTATGGTCTTATACATCAGATGAAATTCAGATTAAGGCCGCACAGGATACAGCTTTAGGTAACATTAAAATTGCAAATTCCTGGAAACCTGAATATAATGGAACAGAACAGGTCATTGATGAAAAGGGTATTGATTGGGGTAGTATAGTAGATGCCGATAAGAAATATTACAAGATTTCTGTAAGCGGAGATGCAAAAAATGTAACTGATGATGGTGTTACAGTTACTATCGAATCCCAAAAACCAGGATATACCGGAAGTAAAACTTTAAAATATGGAATTAAAGCATTAGAACTTGACGGAAGCTCAGATGCCAAAAAAATCACTAAGCATTTTAAAGCAACATTAAAAACTAAAAACTTTACATATACTGGAAAAGTTATTAGAGTAAAAGCTTCCGATGTTGTGCTTACAGATGTTGACACCGGAGAAGATTTATCAGGTTATCTGAAAGCTGATGAAAAAGGATATGTTTCTTTAAAGAATACATCAGTGCAGTCTGCTGGAGAAACTACATTTGAATTAAATTTAGCAACTCCAGAAACAGGAAATAGAAATTATAAAATTCCAGCTGGTACATCTGGTACAAAAGATGGTTATTCAACAATTGCTACAGATGAGACAGATAAAGCAACTATCGCCAAACGTGATTTATCAACTGTTAATGTATCCATTAAATCAATGGCTATTCCAGCAAGCGGTATTCTTGATAGCAGTAATCTGACAATTACATATACTGACTCAAAAACTAATGAAGTTTTAAATATCGGTAGCGATGTTGTTATCACCCCTGTTAATAATGCAACTGCAAAAGGTGATTATACAGTAACAATTGCACCTGCTCCAAAACAGTATAATGTAACTGGCGAAAAGAAGACTGCTACTGTAACACTTGTTGCTACCGATCTTTCTGGTGGAAAATTCAATGGTAGTGAAGCATATGTCACTGGCTCTACAACTAAGTTGAAAGCTGAAGCATACACTGGATCTGAAATTACAAAAACAGAAAAACAGTTAGGTGATTTCGTTGTTGATGGTAAAATCCTTGACAAGAGTTTATATAGTATCGAATATGTTAACAATACAAATGCTAGCGCTATGACTAATTCGGATGCAAAACTGATTGTAAAAGGTAAGGGCGACTATGAAGGAAGCACAGCTGTATTTACATTCACAATTAATCAGGCTAAGGTATCTTCTACTACAATTACTGCAAAAGATAAAGTAGAACAGAAAGATACTCAGAATGCATCCGATTATAAAGATGATTTGGGACTCATTGTAAAAGCTAATAATGGAGCTGGTAAAGAGTTTACATTAGCAAATGGTACAGACTATACTGTAAAATATGGTTATAAAGATGATACAAAGAAAACAGCTGCGGATGGCGGTATAATTGTTGCAACTATTACTGTTACTAATAAAAACTTTGCTATTGATGGTGCAACTACAATTACCAAAGAGGTTCCTCTTTCTCTTAGAGCTCTTAAGAGCGAAAATATCAAACTGAAAGAGACATCTTTTACTTATAATGGAAAAGTTGTTGAACCAGACTTCGATATTGTTGTTGATGGACATTATAAAGGCAATAATGATACTACCGATAAATTTAATTACAAATTTACAAATAATATAAATGCTGGTACTGCAACATTAACAGTAACACCAACAGCTGCAAATAAAGAATTTGATAACACTGTATCTGCAAAAGTTACTTTCGATATCAAACCAGCAGATGCTTCTAAACTGGTAGGTGTTATTGCATCTAAAAAATATACAGGATATTCTCTTGAAATTCCTGCTGATGAAATCAACTTGAAACTGGGTGACGATGTTATTGATGTAGCTGACAACTTCAAGATCACAAACGGTGAAAACCGTAACATTGGTCAGGGAACTGTAACTCTTACACCAAAGAACGGTAACTTTACAGGAACTAAAACAATCACATTTGATATTGTTGGTAAATTACTTGGCAGTGGAACTATTACCGGTTATGATGCTAACGGTATTGAAACAACTGGCAACTGCACTTATGATGGTACAGAACATAAATTTGCAAAAGTAGTTGCTGACATTAAAGATGGCAACAAGAAACTTGTCGAAGGAACTGATTATGATTTAGTTTATGTAGACAATGTCTATGGTAAAAAACTTACTGCTACATCAACTGCACAACCTCCTGTTACAACAGAAAAACAGTTTGGTGCTGTTCTCGCTGTAGCAAAGGGAACTTATGGTGGAAATTACACAGATACAACTGCTGCAACAGGCTATAACACAGGCATAGTCAATGGTGTTTATACTGATGCTAATGGAAATAAGATTGCAAATGTAATTGCCGTTAAGACATTTGAAATCGAACAGCTGAATGTAGATAACAGCAGTGTTGTTGTTAAAAATGCTACCTATGCAGGTGGTTTATCACTGAAACCAGAAGTTACAATTGTTGTTAAAGGTGTAACTCTTGTTGAAGGAAAAGACTATACTTTAAGTTTAGAAGGTTCAAAAGATTTAGTAAATGCAACCACAGGAAAAGTTAATACAGTAGCGATTACATTCAAAAATGGATATAAAGGTAGTGTTGCAACTCAGGCTTGGGGCATTGACAAATTTGATCTTGCAAATGCAGATATAACTGTTAAAGATGGTAAGCTTTCTGTTAAATGCGGAAAAGTTGAAGTAGACGCAGCAGAATACACAACAACTGTAAATGCTGACGGAACAACAACTATCGCAGCTGCAAAAACAAGCAAGAACTACACAGGCTCCAAGACAGTTAAGACAAACGGTGCAACTGAAGCTGAAAAACCAGCTGCTCCAATGATCAGCAACGTTAAAGTTGTCGGCAACAAAGCAACTGTAATCCTTTCTGGTGAATCCGATGGTGCTGCAGGTTATGACTATGTAATCTCTACAGACCGTGACTGCATCACAAACAAAGATTACACTTCCGTAAACAAGAACCAGGTTAAGACAGAGTCTACATTTGAGTATGTAGGACAGGGAACATACTATGCATACTGCCACGCTTGGAAACGCGATGAGAATGGTAAGAAAGTATTCAGCGACTGGTCTAACGCATATCCATTCGTTGTAAGCGCAATCACACCATCCCAGCCAGTGATCACAAGCGTTAAAGTAAAAGGTTCTACTGTAACTGTAACATATACAAAAGCATCCAATGCTGACGGATATGATGTAGTTCTCGGAACATCTACAAAGAAAGTTAACGGAGAAACACGTCCGGTAGAATACGGAAAACTCGTTAAGAAGAACATTAAAGGTAATGTTGTAACAGCAACATTCAAGAATGTGAAGAAAGGAACCTACTATGCAGGTCTCCACGCATTCAACAGGACTTCTGAAGACGGCAAGAAAGTATTCAGCCAGTGGTCAAACGTTAAAAAAGTTACTGTAAAATAATCCATTTGGGTAATTAAATACAGATTCCTAAAAAAGAAGACTCCAGTCATTTCGTCTGGAGTCTTTCTTTTTAGGTGCGCTGCAAGCGCACACAGGAACAGCCCCGACTCATGATTGCCGGGGCTGCTTCATTTCTGTATAAGACATTTATATATTAACTTTTCCAACAGATCATTGTCCACTTTAGCTGACTGGATACTGGCTGCAATCATCTCATCTTTTGTAACCCCGGTAAAATCAATTTCAAATCTTCCATTATTTATACATAATTGTTCGATATATATTCTCTGCGTCCTGCCATTTCCCTCACGAAAGGGGTGTATCATGTTAATTTCACCCAGATAATAAGCCAGACGATTTGCCATTTCTATTTTGTCAGTGATATCTTTAAGAAAATTTTCTTTTTTTAATTGCTGATATATCCATGTAAACTGATTTTCAATAAACTGTACCAGACAAAAAATGGTCCCCTTTGATATATCAACTGTTCGAATTTTTCCTGCCCAAGGGTAGATATCTTGAAACAGCTGTTTATGAATAGAACATAAATGTTTTAAAGAAAAATCCCCAGATATTCCCTGCTTATATAGCTCTACTTGCCGAATTGATGAATAATCCCTTTCGGCTTCATGCAATCTTTCCAGATTTTGAATATTCAGCTTATTTTTCAATATATTAGTTCCGGGATAACAATATTCAGTATCACCTTTATCTTCATAGAAAAAATCATACTCTTGATCTTTCATTTTTGTGGAACTCCGTATTTCTTATTTAGTTCAGATATCGCATCAGCTACAGTTATCTTATTGCACAGAACTTTTTCAACCCTTTTATAACATGCTGAATCGAAGGGTAAATTTTCCATTTTGAAACTTGCTTCAATACTACTTAATTTTTGATCATTTGTCATAAAAAATCCCCCTTTAAATCTTAATCTAAGCTATGATAAAGTTTATTTTACTATAAATTGTATCATGCTTCCACAGGTATTTCCATAAGAAAATTTGTCGAAATCTGTTATTTGGCTGGGAGCCAGTGTTACTGTTTCAACAAATATTCCAAATTTAAGACAGCTAAAATCATTATAACTATCTGAAATCGTAATATTCATAAGAAAAATACTGTTTATAAGTTCAAATATATAAGTCATTATCGTGAATCGTTCCCATCAGCCAGTAAAATTTCCCCCACTTATGAACCTGTACACCACCCAAAGGGGAACTATAATCATGACAAAGATTAAAAACACAAAGAAGGGCATGGCAAAAAAGACATTAAGTATGTCACTTGTTGTTGCAATGCTTGCTACTTCAAACGTACCGGTATGGGCAAGTGAGTTCAGTGCTGGTGAAGATGTGACAGAGTTTTCTTCAGAAGCTGAGACTCCTGTTGTTGATGGCGGAGAAGATGTTGTTGATAATGCAACAGCAACAACAGAATCTATTGTATTCTATCAGCAGGGAAAAGCTGTACAGAATGAAGCAGTTGTTAAACAGGGAACTATTACAGCAACTGTTACTTTAGATTCAACAGTTGGAACAGCAACAGCAACACTGGTTGCATATGCAGCAGATGGTACACATAAAACTTTAGAGTCCAACACAATAGAAAACGGAAATGTTGTTTCTGTTTCTTACAATCTGAAACAGAGTGATGTAGGAAGCACTATTGATGTTGAAGTTTCCGCTGATGGAGTTAATGTTACAAATAAAAAAGAAACTATTAAAGTTGTTGAAAGTGCAACTGTTCTGACTGGAACACCAACGATCGATGCAGGCGTTGATAAAGATAAAATTGTTGCAGGTACAGTATTAACAGCTAAAACTGATAATATGGGACCAGAAGGAACTACTTTCAAATATCAGTGGCAGGCAACAAACGAAAAAGGTGAATGGGTTAATATTGATGGAGAAACATCAAGCACTTATACAGTATCCAATGGCCTTTATGGAAAACAGGTACGTGTAGCTGTTTATTCAGGTGATAGCTTCGAAACTGAAAAAGCATCCTGCTCAGAAGCTGTTGCTATCGGAGCAAGAAAATTAAGTGCAGAGAATGGAAATGGTGGCATTGCGACAACTGGTTTTCCCCGTACAATGATTTCTCAGGATATCAAAAATAAAGGAAAAGTATTTAATGTTGAAAGTAAACGAAACGAATTAGTTGCTGACAAAGCTAATGCTGATGAAAATGACATTTGTGTTGCTTACAAAAATTTAAAAGGCAGTGTAGTTACATTAAAGTATGGTAAAGATTATACTTTAACTTACGATCAGCTGTATCATCTTGGCACAGTAAATGTAACTGTTACAATTCTTCCTACAGAAAACACAGATTATACAAACGATATATATACTGGATTAACATATGACCTTGTTCCTGGCACTACAATGGATGGATATGCTATTGAAAAATCTGGAAAAGCATATGAATACAATGGTCAGAAAGTAACTCCTGAAGTATCTAAAGTAACTTATAATGGTCAGACTCTTCCAACATCTGACTACACTATTCAGGAAATTGGTCCGGATGCAGGAACCTATAGCTTAAGTGTCAACGTTACTGATAGAACTCTGGTAACTAAAGATACATATGGTAAAGATGTTACTGTTACAATTGCGAAAAAGAATATGGCGAACCATGATGCTGACTTTGATGTTGTAATTCCAGAAGAAGTATGGAAAGCTGACAAAACGGATGTTGAGAAAAATGGTGTTAAAAATGCCAAGATCAAAATGTATGATACCGTTGCAGATCCAAATAAAACAAATGACCTTCTTGCAGGTAATGAATTTGACATCACATGCGTAAACTGGTCTGACTCTGCAATTAATAAACAGATTACAATTACTGCAAAGGACAAAGCAAAGAACTATCAGAAGTCTATTTCTCGTAAAGGCGAAGCAACTAAGAGCGATATCAATGAATTTAAGTCTGCTTTCTTAAATGCTTTAGCAGGTGGAAATAACCTGATCTACAATGGTAAAGAGCAGGATTATCTTGGAAAACTGTTAAGTACTAATAATGGTTCTATCACATTAAACGGAACTAAGCTTTTCCTTAACAGAGATTTCACATACAAGATCACTCAGGGTGGAACTAACGCTGGAGATGTATCTTATACGATTACAGGTGCCAAGGATTATGCTGGTACAGAAATGATCTTAAGTAATGCTTATAAGATTCAGCCAGCAGACTTTAGTGGTTCACAGGTAGTAGATAATAGAACTACTGGCAGTAAATTAATCGTTTCCTTTAATCCATCTTTAGGCGATAAAGGTGCTGATATCAGCAATTATAACATTCTTGCTAAAGATGTTTATAAAGCATGGATGGCTGACGGACATTATGACCTCACACTTGATAAAGACTTCTGGCTTGACAAAACAAATACAACAAATACAACACTTGTATATAGACCAACTGTTGCAGAAAATAAAGTTGCAGGTCATGGAAAGAACGAAAACTTTAAACAGACAGCGGGTACAACCAATAGAACTCCTATCACAGTTGAATTAAAAGAAAAAGACCTCAGCGATAAGGATATCACTGTTAAGGTTGTTGATGCATCTTATAACAGTGGAAAAGTCGTTACACCAACTATCAAAGTTGTTTATACAGACAAAGATGGAAAAGAATATGAGATCAGTAACGACTACTACACAGTAGAGATAGAAAGAGCTGCTATTAAAGAAGGCGACAAAGGTAAGATCAACGTTAAAGCTAAGAAAATTGCTGATCCAGCAAAATATCCACAGAAGTACACAGGAAACCAGATGGTAGAATATACTGTTGGTACTCCGAGCCTTGAAGGTGGAAAAATCGTTGCAACAAACGGTCTGGAAACTCTTCCAAGTGTTGCTTACAGCGCAGAGCAGGCAGCTTCTTCCAAGGGAATCATCCTGGAAGCAGGTAAATATGTTGTAAAAGATAAGAGTGGCAACGTAGTAGATCCGAAATACTATGACGTTACATTCTCTGACAACAAGAAAGCCGGAACAGCAACTATCACAGTTACAGGCAAGGCTCCGTACAAGGGAAGCGTAAGTGCAAACTTCAAGATTACTAACGCAACACTTCCAAGTGGAACTGTAACCTTAATGTCTGATAAACTGAGCAAGACTTACACTGGTGAAGAAATCAGTCTTGTTAAAGGAACTGACTACACAATTACAGGTGAACTTGCACAGTTAAAAGAAGGAACCGACTATATGGTTTCTTATGAAAATGCAGTAAACGTTACAACAGCAAGCAGCAAAGCAAAGATTAAATTTGTAGGTATCGGAAGCTATGCAGGAGAACTTGTAAAGACCTTTGATATTACTCCGGCTAAGATTACCGCATCTGATGTAACTCTTGGAGATGTTACTTATGCAGGTGGAAAGACTGTAAAACCATCTGTTACAATCACTGTTCCAGGTGGAAAGACAACTCTTGTAGAAGGTACAGACTATATTGTAGACTATGTACCGGCAGCTACAAATGTAGGTGACAAAGGTAAAGTTGTTATCACATATAAAGATAATGCAAACCTGAATACAGCTGATTCTGTAAAAGAAGTAGAATATGGCGTAACAGCAAAAGATCTGAAAGATGTAACAATCGCAGCTGTTGCAGACCAGGAAGCTACTGGTGAACAGGTTAAACCATCCCTTACAGTAACAAGTGATTCTGTTACTCTTAAAGAAGGTGTTGATTATCAGGTAACTTATGGTGAAAACAAAGAAGTTGGAACAGGTACTGCTACTATTACTCCTGTAAACGGAAACAAGAACTTTACAGGATCTCAGAAAGTATCTTTCAACATCATCAAAGCTAAACCAGAAGTTGGTCAGGCAATGATCACTGATGTAGTCGTTAAAGGCAACACTGTAACACCAGTTCTTTCTAGTGATGTTGACGGAGCTGTTGGATATGACTATGTAATCGCTACAGAAGAAGATTATGAAAACGGACGTGTCGACATCAGCAAGAATGTTCTTAAGACAAACACAAACTTCTACTATGTACAGGAAGGTACATACTATGCATACTGCCACGCTTGGAAACGTGATGAGAATGGTAAGAAGGTATTTGGTGCATGGTCTAACCTCAAGAAATTTGAAGTGACTGCTACAACACCATCTACACCAAAGATCACAAAGGTAAAAGTGAGCGGAAGCACAGTAACTGTAACTTATACAAAATCTAAAGATGCAACAGGTTATGACGTAGTACTTGGATCTTCCGTTAAGAGTGTAAACGGCGAGAAACGTCCGGTAGATTACGGAACACTTGTTAAGAAAAATGTAAAAGGAAGCACTGTGACTGTAACATTCAAGAATGTGAAGAAGGGAACCTACTATGCAGGACTTCATTCCTTCAACAGAACATCTGAGAATGGAAGCAAAGTATTCAGCAAATGGTCTGGTACAAAAACTGTAACAGTAAAATAATCCATTTGGGTATTCATACAGATTCCTAAAAAGGGAACCCCGGTCAACCAGGCCGGGGTTCTTCTCAATTAAATACAGATTCCTAAAAAGAAGACTCCAGTCATTTGATTTTTAGGAAAAATTTCTGTATGGATATCTTAACTTTAACGTATTTATCATTTCCTCTTTTATATCAATTCACAATCCTTCAGTATCTTTTCTATAGCTTCCCATGCAGACAGAGATGGATTTTCTTTATAATACTGATATCCTTTATATTGATGCAATGTATATCCATTTTCCTGATTTCTTTGCATGATTTTCTTTGCACGATCAACAGCCTCAATTACATTGGACAAATCCATTTTATTAAGACATCTCTTAAAATTGTTCTCTTCCTTGAATTCATCCATATTTTGAAACTTTTCACCAAATGCACGATTAATCGGTGTAATGTATTGCTTTCGGTGAGAGAATGACGCATTGCAATTTGTTATATGAAGAATCATCCACAAATCAAAAGTGAAATTACTGTACCCAGATTTATATTTAATTTATTTTCCTATTTTTTCTGCTTTCTTCATATTATCTAACACTTCTTGAAAACCTTTGATATGAATTGGTTCATCACTCTCATAATCAAAAAAATGATAAATTTCTATCTTTCTGGTAACAGTAAGAGATTTCGCATGTTTTAATGGATTCTTCCTCACCGGACAATCAATAGACACCTTACTGGACGCCTCTTCCGTATTGTTTATTGTGTCCTGCAGCCATTTTAGATACCACTGCTCTGTTTCACCCCAATGCTCTCACTGCCATGCTTGGAAACGTGATGCAAATGGTAAGAAAGTATTCGGTGAATGGTCCAACCTTTACAAATTCACTGTAACTGCTACAACACCATCAACACCAACTGTTACAAGCGTAAAAGCAAAAGGAAACACAGTAACAGTAACTTATACAAAATCTGCTGACGCAACAGGATATGATGTTGTTCTCGGATCCTCAGTTAAGAGCGTAAACGGAGAAAAACGTCCAGTAGACTTCGGCGAACTGGTTAAGAAGAATGTGAAAGGAAATACAGTAACAGTAACATTCAAGAACGTACCAGCAGGAACATACTATGCAGGACTTCATTCTTTCAACAGAACATCTGAAGATGGAAAGAAAGTATTTAGCAAATGGTCCAACGCAAAGAAAGTAACTGTCAAATAATCCATTTGGGTAAATAATACAGATTCCTAAAAAGAGAGGGGACTGTGTACTAATTACTTAGTGCACAGCCCCTCTTCTCATATACCTGTTCGGATTAAGTTCTTGATAAAGAGTGTTGTCCATTAAGAATTAGCTAATCAGAATATCCTGCTGCTTAATTATATTTTTTGAAAGGTAAATATAATCCAGTGCACTTTTAAATGATTTATTATTTGCGCTCCACTCTTTTGCGCAACTCATTAAATCGTTTTTAGAGAGTGTAGTAAATTCTCTTAATATCCCGTCAACTTCGTATTTAATCTGAAGAGAAGAACTTTCATTGACTGCATCATATACTCCATGAGTAAATTGAAAAAATTTATCTCTATAATAGTTGATAGGTCGAATTTCAATCATATCAGCTAAAGATAATTCATTATATATCCACGGTGAGACTGTTCTCTCTTTACTTATTTCTTCGGCTATTGAAATGGAATTTTCGCTGTTCAAGAAAAACACGGATTCACACTTATCAATCATTCTGGCCAAAGCAATGGATAACATCATATGAACATGACTGGTAGAATAATTTCTTTTATCATAATCAAAAGATGTACCGTTGCTATGTCTACAATATTTCTCGTCTATTTCTCTTAATAAATCGTTAGAATATCCCCAAAGACAAGAATCTATAAAAGTATCTAAGTTGAGCTCCTTTTTTAAAAAGCCTGCTATAGAAATAGCTAACTTCTCATCGGCATGTGAGTGAGATAAAAATACATTAAATTTTTGTTTTGTTGAGAACCTGCTATCCTGTAACTTGGTACCGTCAATCACTCCATCTATTTCTATAAATTCTTTTAGGCTACTTTGAATGTCTGTTTGTATTTTTGCATAGTATTCTTTCCCTAAAGATTCATATTCATTAAAATCTGAATATACAAGATTATTTAATTTAAATTTTGAAAACATAATAACCTCCTCAAACAATAAGAATTAGGACAAGTAAGACAACGGTAATCGAAAGATATAACGGAGTAATCGAGATGTTTTTTATCATAAGGCACGGAATTGCTGATACTTTTTCTTTAAATTCGCTTGTATTCATAGAAAAATCAACCAAACTGTCATCACTTATCTTTGAAACTTTATTGTATAATTCCCTGAAAAGTTTTTCTTGCTTTAAATAATACGCATCCAAAAACCAAAATACGACATTTAGAACCAATGCACAGGCATATATTCTCCAATCGCTCTCTTTAAACGATAATGCCACAATAGCTGCAATGATAGTAACATTCCAGCCTTTTAAGTAAAAGGAATTCGATGTCATTTTTGATATTGTGGACTGTACATAATCCATATGTTTGTACTTATTTTCCATAATTTGAAACTCCTTTACACATTTATACTATTGACGCTAACTTCATATGGCAAATCAAAGGTCCTATTACCTGCCTATGAACTGCCCTGTATACTGTCATTAATACAGTAAAGAAAAGGATCCCAGAGTATTCTTTTGACAAGACGTATACTCTGGGATCATGGTTTTGAAACCATGACTATTATGTCAGATTAATCCATTTTGTACAATAAGGAACAGGGTACTTTTAATTAAAAGCAGCACCACTTTCTACTGTCCGGTCTGTTTTGAAGAACTTACATACAGGGATGTCTGTAAACGGATCCTGTTACAGGAAGGACATGAACGCAATGTCTGTATCATACACCGGATGAAATGTCGCAGATGTGGTGAATATTCCAATGTAATAGTGCATATTTTTCTGGAGTAGAATGCAGTAATTTAGTTAGTATCCATCAGGAATAGCTATTCCGCACATATATTGGTGTCCACATATATTGGTGTCAGACCCCAATATGACATTTATTTGTTAAAACATAATGTCAAAATTTCTCTGGCATGATCAATCAGAATTCTAAACGATTATAAAACTTTAAAATATTTATCTCCTTCTAGCAACTCTATTGCCATCCCTCGAATACAATATGCTGGATAAACTGATACATGATAATTTGAATTATCCAAAATTTCTACAATCTCGTTTTTACAATGTGTATTTTCCGCTAAGGTCACTCCTAAGCACATAACCTCATTTACATATGGAAATGGCATTTCTTTTAATTCGCCTCCAATAATGAAAAAATCTGCCTTTGTTGAATATACGAGTGATCGGTTCTTAACATTTTTCAATAATTCTTCGATTTCACTCTGTTCAATATGTTTCTTTGGGTTCTTGTTGTAAAGTATCTGTATTTTATATGTTGGATACTTTACGTATACAATTGGTTGTCCCATAGTCACAATAAAGGCTGGCATCCTATCTGATAAATTGTGTACTTCAAAAACACAGCCCGGAGTATGCAATATATCCCAACATTTTTCCGAATAACTCTGTAAAATTTCCATTTTAGTATTCGGAATAAGCCCTTCAAAGTCTTTGCTCGAAACAATTGGGATTAATTCTCTTAATATATCTGATTTCGATTTTCCAGTTCCTTGTATCGTGTTATTAAACATCTCAGCTTCTTCTTCACTTACTGTAAATTTTATTACTTTATCAAAACCTTCTTTTTTAGGTCTGCCTTTATTATTCATGCTTTGTTCTCCTTATCAGTTTGTTTTTAAGTACTATTTATTAATTTGGTACATTTTATTATTTAATATACCATATTTTATGATTTTGTCAATATATAAAATCCCTGTATTTTGATTTTATCCAGTTATACAGTAAGCGCTTAATTTTCAGGTATGGTAGAAAAAAATCCCCGGCTACTTTTTAGCAACCGGAGCACCTTGACAATTCACATATGATTGATTTGATTCGTTTGCACG
>ERZ773216.1255-NODE-1255-length-31706-cov-4.089413_pt1 | contig 31706 bp, 27 predicted proteins | sample MGYA00511259_ERZ773216 | MGnify/ENA primary metagenome ERZ773216 (study PRJEB29015, sample SAMEA2737764) | human gut metagenome | biome: human gut; feature: human-associated habitat; material: faeces | place: China | collected 2012 ... | reverse complement strand
ACAACGATATGTGAAAATAGAGGAAGGCGGTCTCTTTCACTTCCGGACCTTTATTAGTTCCGTCCTATAATTGCAATTCTATTCCTGTCCGTCCCAGCAGTATGTGCACAGGCATTCCTTTGGCAATCCGATGGATTTCACCAGATCATCTAACCGATGGAATTTGAGAGTTGTGAAGTTTAGGTGTTTTCGGATTTCTTCGACCATCTCCTGGTAGTTCTGGCTGTCCGGGTTGGCGTAGTCGGCGAGGACTTCTTCGGATACGTTGTCTCCTTCCCGGTCGCGGATAATACGGCGGGTGATCAGATCCAGTTCAGAGTTGGAACGGGAGAAGTTTAAGTAGCGGCAGCCGAAAAGCAGCGGAGGGCAGGCCGGGCGGATGTGGACTTCTTTGGCTCCGCTCTGATAGAGAAACTCTGTGGTTTCGCCAAGCTGGGTTCCGCGGACGATCGAATCATCAATCAGAAGCAGTCGCTTGTCTTTGATAAGGGCACCCACCGGGATCAGCTTCATCTTTGCGATGAGGTTTCGCTGGCTCTGGTTCTGCGGCATAAAGGAGCGCGGCCAGGTTGGGGTATATTTGATGAAGGGTCTTGCAAAGGGAATGCCAGACTCGTTGGCATAGCCGATGGCGTGGGCGATGCCGGAGTCAGGAACACCTGCCACAATATCCGGGTGGATGGTGTCGGTCGGTGCGCTGGATGCGTCCTGCTTGGCAGAAGAGGCAGTTTCAGGAGCCTGGCTGCCGGAACCAGCTGCAGTTTCATGTCCCGGACAGTGGCTGCACCCATGGCATCCGAGATCCCGGTCTGCCAGGATCTGTCCGCAGCGGTAACGCATTTCTTCTACGTTGATTCCTTCATAGCTGGAGGTAGGGTAGCCATAATAAACCCACAGGAATGAACAGATCTTCATCTCTTTGCGCGGAGCAGAAAGCTGGGTTACACCGTCCGCGCTCACGTGAACAATCTCACCTGGTCCCAGTTCATAGCAGTCGTGATATCCGAGATTGATATAGGCAAAGCTCTCAAAGGAAACACAGCAGGCCTCATCTTTTTGTCCAACCGTCAGAGGAGTACGTCCATAGCGGTCTCTGGAAGCGTAGATGCCATCCGGGGTCAGGAGGAGAATGGTCATGGAGCCCTGGATCATTTCCTGGGCATACAAAAGCCCTTCTACCAGATTCTGCTTCTGATTGATGATAGCTGCAGTCAATTCTGTGGCATTGATGCGTCCGCCACTCATTTCCATGAAATGAATGTGTCCGTTTTTGAAGGCATGATCGATCAGCTCTGCTTCATTGTTGATCTTGCCAACGGTAACGATGGCGTAGCTTCCCAGATGAGAGTGGATCAGAAGTGGCTGCGGCTCATTATCCGAAATAGAGCCGATTCCGGCATTACCGGAAAGCTCTTCTACATCCCGTTCGAACTTTGTCCGGAACGGGGAATTTTCTATATTATGAATACTTCTCTGAAATCCGTTTTCTCCATAGACGGCCATTCCGCCACGGCGTGTTCCAAGGTGAGAATGATAGTCTGTACCAAAAAACAGATCCATCACACAGTCATGTTTTGATACTACTCCAAAAAAACCTCCCATGATTATTAAACTCCTTCCAATCTGTATGTAATCGTGTCATGTGTGCAAAATACAGATTCAGTGTATCATATATCACTATATTTATACAACTGGAATTATATATAAAAATTACTAATATATATAACCGGAATGTATTTGACGGAGCTAGAATGAGGATTTACAATAAGGTTAAGTGCCAAAACAAAAACAAGATATTGATTGACAATTCAGATACTTTCTCCTATAATTAAAACCACGTTAATGAATTAGCACTTTACCATAACAGAGTATTGGAGACGGGATTATGAACATGAATAACCAGCTACTGCATACCCCGGAGGGTGTGCGTGATATTTATGCGGAGGAATGTGCCAGAAAACTTGCGGTGGAGCAAAAGATCCAGCATGTGTTCGGCCTTTACGGATATCAGAGCATTGAAACGCCGGTATTTGAGTTTTTTGATATTTTCAAGAAAGAGCGTGGAAGCGTGGGAAGCCAGGGAATGTACAAGTTTTTTGACCGGGATAACAACACCCTGGTGCTCCGTCCGGATATGACACCTCCCATTGCCCGCTGCGTTGCAAAGTATTATATGGATGAGACAAAACCGCTGCGTCTCTGTTATCTTGGGCCGACCTTCATCAACGGAACCAGTTATCAGGGCCGTTTAAAGGAATCCACCCAGACCGGTGCCGAGCTGATCGGAGATGACACGGCAGATGCGGATGCGGAAATGATCGCCATGGTCATTGATGCCTTACGGGAAACCGGCTTAAAGGAGTTTCAGGTAGAACTTGGCCAGGTGGAATTTTACCGAGGACTGGTGGAGGAATCTGGTATGGACGAGGAAACACAGGAAAAGCTTCGTATCCTCATCGAAAATAAAAACTATTTTGGCGTGGAGGAGCTTTTATCCGAGCAGACCATGGGGGCAGAATTAAAAAAGCTCTTTCTGAAGCTTCCGGAGCTGTTCGGAGACATTGACCAGATCCGTCTGGCAAAATCCATGACGACCAATGCGCGAGCCCTTGGGGCCATCCGCCGTTTGGAGGAGGTACAGGAGATCCTAAACAGCTACGGTCTTGGGGATTATGTTTCCTATGACCTTGGCATGCTGAGCAAATATTCCTATTATACCGGTATTATTTTCAAGGCCTACACCTACGGAACCGGCGAATATATTGTGGCAGGCGGCCGGTACGACAAGCTGCTGGAGCAGTTCGGAAAAAAGGCAGCGGCAGTCGGCTTTGCCATCATGGCAGACCAGCTCCTTCTGGCGCTTTCCAGACAGAAGATCTGCATCGATGTCAAAATGAATGACACTATCATCCTGTATGATCAGCAGGCAAGAGATAAGGCAATCCGCCTGGCGTGCCAGTTCCGCAATGCCGGAATCCCGGCACAGCTTACGCCAAGAACGGAGGCGGAGACCATGGACGCATATCTGGATTACGCAAGACGCTTCCAGATGCACCGCCTCATCAGTCTTCCTGCAGATGGCAGTACTGCAGTGGTTTATGATACGGAGACAGGCGTTTCTGTCAGTCAGGCATACACCGAAACTGTTCGGGATTACATTCATTAAAGGAGACTGGCCGTTATGAGATATCTTACATTTGCGCTGGCCAAGGGACGGCTGGCAAATAAATCGCTGGATCTGTTCGAAAAGATCGGCATTACCTGTGAAGAGATGAAGGACAAGGACACAAGAAAGCTGATCTTCACCAATGAGGAACTTGGGTATCGCTTTTTTCTTGCAAAAGCCAATGACGTGCCGACATATGTCGAGTATGGCGCAGCCGATATCGGCATTGTAGGAAAAGATACGATCCTGGAAGAGGGACGAAAGCTTTACGAGGTGCTGGACTTAAAACTGGGCAAATGCCGCATGTGTGTGTGCGGTCCGGAATCGGCCCGGGAGCTGCTGCAGCACCATGAGCTCATCCGCGTAGCCACCAAGTACCCAGCCATCGCAAAGGATTACTTCTATAATAAAAAGCACCAGACAGTGGAAATCATCAAGTTGAATGGTTCCATTGAGCTGGCACCCATCGTTGGCCTTTCCGAGGTCATCGTAGATATCGTAGAGACCGGTTCTACACTGCGGGAGAACGGCCTGACCGTACTGGAAGAAGTCTGCCCGCTTTCCGCACGCATGGTAGTGAACCAGGTCAGCATGAAACGGGAGCATGAGCGTATCACAAAGATCATTCAGCAGTTAAAAAATCTGATCCAGGAGGCATAAGAGACCATGAGAATCATCAAATTAAATGAACAGAGCAGGGCAAACATCCTTGCAGATTTATTAAAACGTGACCCAAATAACTACAGCGCCTATGAGGACACCGTACAGGCAATCGTAGACGATGTCCGCGCCAGAGGCGATGAAGCCCTTTTTGAATATACAAAAAAATTTGATGGAGCAGAGCTGTCTGCAGACAACATCCGCGTGACTCAGGCTGAGATCCAGGAGGCTCTTTCCCAGGTTGACCCGAGCCTTCTGGCAGTCATGAAGAAATCCATGAAAAACATCCGGGAGTACCATGAAAAACAGAAGCAGTACAGCTGGTTTGACAGCAAGCCGAACGGCACCATCCTCGGACAGAAGGTAACTGCACTTTCCAGTGTCGGTGTTTATGTGCCTGGCGGCAAAGCTGCTTACCCGTCTTCTGTGCTGATGAATATCATCCCGGCAGAAGTAGCCGGAGTTGAAAAGATCGTCATGGTGACTCCGCCGGGAAAAGACGGCAAGGTCAATCCGGTGACCCTGATCGCGGCACACCTGGCCGGTGCCACTGAGGTTTATAAGGTGGGCGGTGCCCAGGCCATCGCAGCTCTGGCATTTGGCACCAAATCCATTCCGCGTGTCAATAAAATCGTAGGACCGGGCAACATCTTTGTTGCTCTGGCGAAAAAGGCCGTGTATGGCCATGTGAGCATCGACAGCATTGCCGGACCGAGTGAGATCCTGGTACTGGCGGATGAGACCGCAAACCCTCGCTTTGTGGCTGCCGATCTTTTGTCCCAGGCTGAGCATGATGAGCTGGCATCCGCAATTCTGGTTACCACCAGCATGGAGCTGGCAGAAAAAGTATCAGCAGAGGCAGAAGCCTTCGTACAGAACCTGTCCAGAAAGGCAATCCTGGAGAAATCCCTGGAAAACTACGGCTACATTCTGGTAGCGGATTCCATGGAGGATGCCATTGAGACTGCCAACGCCATTGCTTCCGAGCACCTGGAGATCGTGACAAAGAACCCGTTTGAGGTCATGACCAAGATCCAGAATGCCGGTGCCATCTTTATGGGCGAATACAGCTCTGAGCCGCTGGGTGATTACTTTGCAGGTCCGAACCATGTGCTTCCGACCAACGGAACCGCAAAATTCTTCTCCCCTCTCGGCGTAGACGATTTCATCAAGAAATCCAGCATCATCTATTATTCCAGAGAAGCGCTCGAGGCGGTACACACGGATATCGAAAGCTTTGCAGAGGCAGAGCACCTGACCGCACATGCCAACTCCGTCCGTGTCCGCTTTGAATAAGAGGGAGGAACTGTATTATGGCACGCTGCGCAACGATTGAACGAAATACAAAAGAAACAAAAATCTGCCTGACCCTGGATCTGGACGGAACCGGAAAAGCAGATATCCATACCGGCATTGGCTTTTTTGACCATATGTTAAACGGCTTTGCGCGGCATGGGCTGTTTGATTTAAGTCTCCGGGTGGACGGAGATCTGGAGGTCGATACCCACCATACTATTGAGGATACCGGCATTGTGCTGGGAAAGGCGATCAAAGAGGCTGTGGGAGATAAAAAAGGCATCGTCCGCTACGGTACCATGATCCTTCCCATGGATGAGGCGCTGCTCTTGTGTTCTCTGGATCTCTGCGGACGTCCGTATCTGGTGTATGACTTAAATCTGGACCGGGAAAAGGTGGGCGATCTGGAAACAGAGATGATCCGCGAGTTTTTCTATGCGGTATCTTACGGCGCAGAGATGAACCTGCATGTAAAGCAGTTAAGCGGCATCAACAACCATCATATCATTGAGGGCGCTTTCAAGGCTTTTGCGAAAGCACTGGACAGTGCCACCCGCTATGATGCGCGCATCACAGACGTTCTGTCTACGAAGGGCGTTCTGTAGGAAAGGAGATCGATCACAATGCAGTTATATCCGGCAATCGACATTAGGGGCGGGCAGTGCGTCCGCCTGACCCAGGGACTTTTTGACAATGTGAAGGTGTATTCCGACACTCCGGCGGACATGGCAAAGCTCTGGGTCAGCCAGGGGGCGTCTTTTCTCCACATTGTGGATCTGGACGGCGCGCTGGCCGGACATTCCGTGAACGAGGATGCCATCCGGGCCATTGCATCCAGCGTTTCCGTTCCGATTGAACTGGGCGGCGGTATCCGCAGCGCAGAGGCGGTAAAAAATATGCTGGACCTCGGCATCACCCGCTGCATCATCGGTACCCGAGCCGTAGAGCGGCCGGAATTTATGAAGGAGCTGGTAGAAACCTTTGGAGCGGACCGCATTGTGGCCGGTGTGGACGCCAAAAACGGTATGGTTGCCGTAGAGGGTTGGGAGAAGGTCAGCAGCCTTTCCGCCCTGGAGCTTTGCCAGCAGATGAAGGAATTTGGCGTAAAGCATATTGTATACACAGATATTTCCAAGGACGGAACCTTAACCGGGCCAAACGTGGAGTACACAAAGCTTCTGACAGAAAAGACCGGTCTGGATGTGATCGCATCCGGAGGAGTATCCTGCATGGACGATCTTGCCCGTCTGCATGACTGCGGTATCAAAGGCGCCATCATCGGAAAAGCATTGTATGAGAAAAAAATCAGCCTGCCGGATGCGGTAGCGCGGTTTGAACAGGGAGAATAGCTATGGCAGAATTTAAACGGTTACTGGCGCAGCTTTGCTGCGATGAAAAACAGGAAGAGGAGCTTCTTTCCTACGCATCCGCATGCGGCAACGATGGTGCGGATGGCCTGGTATTTGTGGACAATGCAAAAACGGATGAAGAGCATGAATTTCACATCGGACTGATCCGGAAAATGGCAAGAGCCATCGACATTCCGATTTTTGCCGGCGGACGGGTAAAACGTCTGGAGGATGTAAAGAAATATCTTTATGCAGGCGCTAAAGGCGTATTTCTGGATGCCTCTGTCGAGGAAAATGTAGATATGATCAAAGAAGCGGCAGACCGATTCGGCAGCGAGAAGATCTTCATCCGTTTAAATGACGCGGCACAGACAAAACGCATTCCGGAATATGCCCAGCTTGGCGCCTCCATGGCATTTCTGGGAGAGGAAGTACTTCCGGAGGCCGCAGAGGTGATCCGCACCATGGAGGAGCAGATGCACTATTATGTCATGAGCTCATCCGGCGAAACCGAAGCACTCGCAAAAGAACTCAAGGCAGAGCCTGCTGCCGGAATCATTCTGGTAAATGAAAAGCCGGAAAACGGAAATTACATGGAGAAAAAGCAGGAGCTTGGCGCACTTGGCATTTCCGTTGATATTTTAAAGAGCAGCGTTTCCTGGGAAGATTTCAAGAAAAACGCTGACGGCCTGGTTCCGGTCATTGTCCAGGACTTTAAGACCTCGGAGGTTCTGATGCTGGCTTACATGAACGAGCAGGCTTTCACAGACACCCTGCGTACCGGCAAGATGCACTACTACAGCCGCAGCCGTAAGAGCCAGTGGTTAAAGGGGGAAACCTCCGGACATTTCCAGTATGTAAAATCCCTCCATTTAGACTGCGACAATGATACCATCCTGGCAAAGGTTCATCAGATCGGAGCGGCCTGTCATACCGGCTCCAGAAGCTGCTTTTTCCAGACTCTGGCAGAAAAGGACTATCGGGAAACCAACCCGCTTAAGGTATTTGAGGATGTCTTCTCCGTGATCCAGGACCGCAAGATCCATCCGAAGGAAGGCTCCTACACCAACTACCTGTTCGATAAGGGAATTGATAAGATTTTAAAGAAGGTCGGCGAGGAGGCCACCGAGATCGTCATTGCGGCCAAGAACCCGGACTCGGAGGAAATCAAGTATGAGATTTCAGATTTCCTGTATCATGTCATGGTGCTGATGGCGGAGCGCGGAGTGACCTGGGAGGACATTACCGAGGAACTGGCCAACCGTTAGGAATAAACAAAAACACAACATTTGTGCACAAAAAGTGACACACTTATGAGAAAAGTGAGGCAGATTTTCAACATTTTTGGGAATCTGCCTCACTTTTTTCTGTGAAATCTACGGAAACAGGTATACTTTTTATGGTCAAACATAACATTTTTAATAAAATGTACTTGCGTAAATGAGAATACTGTGTTACACTTACAGACAAGTGTAAGCCACAAACGCACACGGAAAAGGTGGGATTTGCACCCGGCGCGCAAAGGGGGAATAAGATTAGCTGCGCGGCCGGAATCAGGGCAGCAAAAGCTGTTAAGGAGAAGGAGGAATACTATGAAAAAGAGAAGACTTATGGCACTGGTAACCGCAGCAGCCATGACAATGGGACTGGCCGGATGCGGCGGCCAAAGCTCGGCAACGGCAACAACCGCAGCACCGGCAGGAGCTGAGAAAACTACAGAGGCCGCTGTGACCGAGGCAGCAGAAGCTGCAAAATCCGAGGGCTCTGACAACTGGAAGGTAGCTATCTTAACCGGTACCGTGTCCCAGGGTGAGGAGGAGTTCCGTGCGGCAGAGCGTGCACTGGAAACCTACGGACCGGAGCACATCGTGACCGCGACTTACCCGGACAACTTCATGTCTGAGATGGAGACCACCGTATCCCAGATCGTATCCTTCGCGTCCGACCCGGATGTAAAGGCTATTGTGATGTGTCAGGCAGTTCCTGGCGCAAAGGCAGGTTTTGACAAAGTTCGTGAGATGGGCCGTGACGACATGCTTCTGATCGCGGGTACTCCGCAGGAAGATCCGGCTGTTATCTCCGCAGCATCTGACATCGTACTGTATTCAGATGAGGCAGCGCAGGGTGATACCATCATGGAGAAATGCGCAGAGTGGGGCATCGATGTATTCGTACATTATTCCTTCCCGCGCCACATGGCTATGGAGCTGATCGTAGCACGTCATGAGCTGCTTAAGAAGAACGCAGAGGCTCTTGGCATCGAAATGGTAGACGTTACCGCTCCGGATCCGACTGCAGAGGCAGGTCTTTCCGCTTCCCAGCAGTTCATTCTGGAAGATGTTCCGCAGCAGTTAAAGAAATACGAGGGCAAGAAAGTAGCTTTCTTCACCACCAACTGTGGTATGCAGCCGTCTCTTCAGACCGCGTGCCTGGATGAGCCGAATGCTTATTATCCGCAGCCGTGCTGCCCGAGCCCGTATCATGCATTCCCGGCTACTCTGGGTCTGGAACTTGCAATCGGCGGCGATGACACCGAGGCATTAGAGCAGATCGCGGCTAAGCTGAAAGAGCATGACGCAGTGGACCGCTTCTCTACCTGGGCATCTCCGGTCGCTATGACCATCATTGAGGTTGGTGTGGAATACGCAAAGGGTTATATCACCGGCGAGATCACAGACCATAATGATTCCGAGAAACTGAAGGAGCTGTTCAACTCCAAGATTGACGGTGCCAAGATCAATAACTACAAGAACGCGGACGGCGAGGAATTTGACAACTATTACACAATTCTCCTTGCTCCGGTTGATTTTAACGATTACTTAAAGTAAAAGACTGAAATCTGCAGACAGGCATACCCTATTGATTTCGGGTGTGCCTGTTTCTATCTTAGAGAAAGGGGCTTTTCATGAACACAGAATATGTTCTTGAGATGAAAAACATTAGTAAGCAGTATGGGGAAAACGCAGTCCTTCAAGGCGTTTCCCTCTCTGTGAAAAAAGGTGAGATCCATGCGCTCCTTGGAGAGAACGGTGCGGGTAAATCCACGCTGATGAACGTGCTGTTCGGTATGCCGGTCATCCACAGCACCGGCGGATTTGAGGGAAGCGTCTATTTAAACGGTGAGGAGACGCGCATCCTTTCCCCCCACGATGCCATGGAAAAGGGCATCGGCATGGTACACCAGGAGTTCATGCTGCTCCCGGGCTTTACCATCACGGAGAATATTAAACTGAACCGTGAAATCTGCCGTCCGAATCCAGTTAGCCGCGTTTTGGGCAAGAACCTGGAAGGACTGGACATGAAGGCCATGCAAACAGATGCGCGCACCGCGCTGGATCATGTGGGCATGTCCATCGATGAAAACACCCTGGTACAGGGTCTCCCGGTCGGCTATATGCAGTTTGTGGAGATTGCAAGAGAGATTGATAAGACCGGCGTGAAGCTTCTGGTATTCGACGAGCCGACCGCCGTTTTAACCGAGAGTGAGGCAGCACAGCTTATCTCCGTGATGAAGAAGATTGCGGAGAGCGGCATTGCCATTATCTTTATCACACATCGTCTGGATGAGGTTATGGCTGCTTCCAACAACATTACCATTCTCCGTGATGGAAAGCTGGTGGCAACCCGCGAGACAAAGAATACCAGCATCCGTGAGATCGCGGAGCTGATGGTAGGACGCAAGGGTGAGTCCATGGCCGAGGTAGAACCGCGTCCGGTGCCGCAGGGCAAGGTTGCCATGAGCATCAAAGACCTTTACGTCAATATGCCGGGCGAACGCGTGAACGGCCTGTCGCTGGATGTCATCGAGGGCGAGATTCTGGGGATCGGCGGACTGGCCGGTCAGGGAAAACTTGGCATCTCCAACGGCATCATGGGCCTTTATGAGGTAGAAGGCGAGGTTACCCTGTTTGGAGAAAAGCTGAACCTCATGGATACTCAGGAAGTACTGAAGGCCGGTGTGGCCATGGTATCGGAGGACCGGAAAGGCGTGGGCCTGCTTCTGGACCGTTCCATTGAAGACAACATCGTGTTCAATTCCATGCAGATCAAAGATGAGTATCTGAAAAAGATTGGACCGTTTACCCTGGTAGACAGCAGGAAGGTCCGCCAGACTGCCGAGGAGTATATCAAGAGCCTGGATATCCGCTGCTTTGGACCGACCCAGCACTCCGGCACCTTATCCGGCGGCAACCAGCAGAAGGTCTGCATCGCAAAAGCCCTCTGCACCTCCCCGAAATTCCTGTTCGTATCTGAGCCGACCCGAGGCATCGACATCGGTGCGAAAAAGCTGGTGCTGGAAACCCTGGTGCGCTTAAACAGGGAGCTTGGCATGACGGTGGTCATCATTTCTTCCGAGCTTCAGGAGCTTAAGAGTGTGTCTGACCGCATTGCCATCGTATCAGAAGGAAAGCTGGTAGACATCCTGTCTCCGCAGGCTTCTGACGCGGATTACGGTCTGGCCATGTCCGGCATCCGGCCATCTGAACATCTGGAAAAGGAGGGAACGAACGCATGACGAAACAGAAGATACAGAAAATGATTGCGGTTCTCTGCATTGCGGCTGCTGCCGTCTGTCTGCTACTTGGCCTGATCAACATACCAAAGCAGAACGGGGCAGCCGGCCAGGAAATCCTGCAGCAGCTCCGCATCCAGACCCTTTTAAGCGCGACCGGTGACAGCGTGGTAGAGAGCTATGTAGCCATTGCCAAGCAAGAGGCCCAGAAACAGGCCAAGGAAGCCGGCGGCGGCATGGCAGCCATCCGTGAGGCAGTAGAGAAGGCCGAGGCCGAGACCCGTGCGAAGTACGAGGGCGGCGCAGCGGCAGATTCCCTGTCTGTGGAAACGGCAGACCTTTCTGCGGCAGTGGATGTTTACACAGAAGCTGTAAAGGCCTATGCGGAAGCAGAGGCTGCTGCGCGCAGCGCCTATGAGGAAGCGCATTACGCAGAGGCGGAAGCGGCTCTGGAACAGAAGCATGAGGAAATGCTGGCAGCCGGACAGGAAGTTCCGGAGGACGACGAAGTTGTTGTGGATATGTCCGGCTTTGAGCCGACAGAGGAAATGCTTGTAAAGCAGGAGGAAGCGAAAACAACCTACGCCCAGGTGGGAGCGGAGTTGAAGAAAATCTACCCGGTCCTGACGGATGAGGCGCTGGAAACTCTGGAAGAGACGGTAGAGGGAATCCTGTACCAGTCCGGTGACAGCTTCTCCACCCAGTATGACCGTTATATGGAGCAGAGCAGCGCGAAGGAGACCACTGCGCAGCGTCTGATCCGCCGTGCAGACGATATGATCTATCTGGCATGTGCCCTGATTGTCGTGGCACTTCTGTTATTATTCCATCAGGTTCTGGTGGCAAAGCTGGGTATTCCAAGAGTCATCATCGGCGTATTCTTTATCCTGCTGTGCTTTATGACCCTGTGGTATGACCTGTCCTTGTCTACCCTGTTAAGCAATACTGTGGTCCGCATGGGCATGAACGCCATCATGGTTCTGGCTATGGTGCCGGGTATCCAGTGCGGCATCAGCTTAAACCTGGGCCTTCCGATCGGTCTGGTAGCAGGACTCATCGGCGGCCTGTTGACCATTGAGCTTGGCATCCCGGGATGGGGCGGCTTCATATTTGCCATTGTGGCAGGCTCTGTACTGGCTGCAGTCTGCGGATACTTATACGCCCTGATGTTAAACCGTCTGAAGGGTTCCGAGATGTCCGTTACTACATACGTTGGATTTTCCATCGTTTCCCTGATGTGTATCGCATGGCTGGTGCTTCCGTTCCATTCCCTGAAGCTGCGCTGGCCGCTGGGAACCGGACTGCGTAATACCATTGGCCTGGATTCAACAAACTTCCGTCACATCTTAAATGATTTTCTGGCATTCCAGATCGGAGAGTTTACCATTCCGACCGGCCTGCTGCTCTTCATGGCAGTCTGCTGCGCGCTGGTATGGCTGTTCTCCAGAAGCAAGACCGGACAGGCCATGCAGGCTGTGGGCAACAACCCGCGCTTTGCTGAATCCGTCGGCATCAACGTAGACCGCATGCGTATTGTAGGAACCGTTCTTTCCACCGTGCTGGGCGCTGTGGGAATTCTGGTATACTCCCAGAGCTACGGCTTCATGCAGCTTTACACCGCACCGCGCCAGATGGGCTTTATCGCCGCATCCGCAATCCTGATCGGAGGCGCATCCACCACCCGCTGTAAGATCAGCCACGTTCTGATCGGTACGTTCTTATTCCAGGGCGTTCTGACGCTGGGCATGCCGGTAGCCAACGTGCTGGTTCCGGGTTCCACCATCTCAGAGACCCTTCGTATCCTGATCTCCAACGGAATCATTCTATATGCGCTTACAAAGTCAGGAGGTGAGTCTCGTGCGTAATAAATGGGATCTTCGTGAAATTCTGCAGAAAAATGCGGTTACCGTGATGTTCGTCGTACTGTGCCTCATCGGTCTGGTATGCTCCGGACAGACGGTTTCTTATGTGATGTATGAGCTGTTTGGACGTTTAAGCCGAAACTCCTTTATTGTTCTGGCTCTGATCATTCCGATCATTGCCGGCATGGGAATCAACTTTGCCATCACCATCGGCGCCATGGCGGCCCAGATCGCGGCGCTGTGGGTCATTGAGTGGGGCATCAGCGGCCTTGCCGGATTCCTGACTGCCATGGCCATCACCATGCCGATCGCAGCCTTCTTCGGTTTCCTTATCGGTAAGCTGATGAACAAGATGAAAGGCCAGGAGATGATCGGCGGCCTGATTCTCGGCTATTTCGCCAACGGACTGTATCAGCTGTTATTCCTGTTCATTTTCGGAAACCTGATTCCGTTAAAGGCACCGGGCCTGGTCATCAAGGGTTCCACCGGTGTGGCAAATACCATTGACCTTTCCACTGAGCGCGGCTTCAAATACGCGCTGGACGGATTGTGTCGCGTACCCTTTGACACTGCAGCACTGATCCTCTGCGGACTGATTGCTGTGTGGAGCCTGGTGAAGCTTGCCACAAAGAAGGAAGACAAAAAGAAAGCGCTGACCCGCACCGGCATCTGTGTGGCAGTTGCCATCATTGCGCAGCTTCCATTCGTGACTGCGGCATTTTCCATGGTCAGCGTACCGATGGTCACCTTCCTGATCGTGGCACTGTTATGCGTGTTCAACAACGCGATCATGAAAACCCGCATCGGACAGCAGTTCCGCGCAGTCGGTCAGAACCGTACCGTGGCGAACGCAGCCGGCATCAACGTAGACCGTGTCCGCGTGATCGCCATCATCATTTCCACCGTGCTGGCCGGATGGGGACAGCTCATCTTCGTACAGAATATGGGCTCCTTCCAGACCTACGGTGCCCATGAGCAGGTCGGCCTTTACGCAGGCGCGGCAATCCTGGTAGGCGGCGCTTCCATTAAGAAAGCAACCAATGGGCAGGCGCTTCTCGGCTGTATCCTGTTCCACCTCTTATTCATCGTTGCACCGTCCGCCGGAAAAAATCTGTTCGGTGACGCGGCCATCGGTGAGTACTTCCGTGTATTCATTTCCTACGGTGTCATTGCACTGGCCCTGGTTATCTATGCATGGGGAGATATCAAAAAGAAAAAAGCAAAATAAAAGAATCACATGGATTGGGCATGGCGCAATCGTTTGATTGATGATATAATGTAACGAGCGCAAGAGAGCCGGAAACGTGCTGGCACGGTTATGGCGAACGGCGAGGCAATCGAGTGACAACATCAGGAGATTGTCTGACATTACGACTCGACAGGAGATATTATCATGGAACAGACGAAAGAAACACATGACCAGTACTATGAAATGGCCCATGCGCCGGTAGGACGCGTGATCTCGAAGCTGGCCGTTCCGACCATCATCAGCATGCTGGTGACTTCCATCTACAACATGGCGGATACTTTTTTTGTAAGTCAGCTCGGGACCAGCGCCTCCGGTGCAGTGGGCATTATTTTTTCTGCCATGGCCATCATCCAGGCATTATCCTTTATGATCGGCATTGGCTCCGGCAACTACATTGCCAGACTGATCGGTGCCGGAAACCGAGAACTGGCGGAGAAGCTTGCCTCCATCGGTTTTTTTACCGGCTTCGGCATGGGACTTGTCATTACCGTGCTTGGCACGGCCAATATCCATGCGCTGGTTATGATGTTGGGATCTACCGTGACCATCGCGCCTTACGCAGAAGCCTATGCTTCCTACATTTTACTTGCGGCACCGTTTATGATGACATCCTTTATCATGAACAATATCCTGCGTTTCCAGGGGAAAGCCCTTTTTGCCATGGTCGGCATTACCACCGGCGGTATTTTAAACATTGTCCTGGATCCGGTTTTTATTTTCGGCATGGATATGGGAACGGCAGGAGCGGCGCTGGCTACCGGAATCTCGCAGTTTGTCAGCTTCTGCATTCTGCTTGCCATGTGCAACCTTCGCAAGGACTGCATTTCGATTGATATCCGAAAGTTCCGCCCAACGCTCAGACTCTATGGACAAATTCTATACGGCGGCATAGCATCCTTGGGACGTCAGGGCATTGCCAGCGTAGCAACGATCATCATGAATATCATGGCGCAGCCCTACGGTGACGCAGCGATTGCAGCCATGTCCATTGTCAACCGGTTTATGATGTTTGTCGGCTCTGCCATGATCGGTTTTGGACAGGGGTTCCAGCCGGTCTGCAGCTATTGTTTCGGAGCAGGCATGTACAGACGTGTGAAAGAGGCCTGTGTGTTCTGTATTAAGGTCAGTACAGCCGTTCTTTTTGTATTTGCCGTGATCGGCCTTATATTTTCCGGCAATATTGTGGCAGTATTCCGCAAGGATGATATGGATGTGATCCGGATCGGTACACTGGCTCTCCGCCTGCAGCTTTGCACGCTGCCGCTCATGGGTATCACTGTTATGGGCAATATGACACCGCAGTCCATGGGATATGGCACCTGGGCTACAGTGGTCTCCACCGCAAGACAGGGGTGGTTTTTGATCCCACTGCTTCTGATCCTGACACCGGCCATCGGCATTCTTGGTATCCAGATCGCACAGCCGTTAGCTGACATCGGAACCACGATCCTGGCAATCTGGATTCTTCGTTTGATTTTTAAAGACTTGCTGCTGAAAGAAGAAATGTCTGAATAGAAGAGGGTGTGTAAAATATCAGATATCTGGATCATCAGGCCAGCGCACTGAACGCAAAAAAATGAAAAGTCATTGTAAAACAGAATTTGTAAAACTGTTTTGCAATGGCTTTTTTGCTGTTTTTACATAAATTTTAACTGGATAGAATTTAAACCTCATATTTTACCGTTATACTTCCTGTATACAAAAAGAGAGGGTGATCCAAAACATGAAATGTTACGTGCTTGATACCAATGTTTTAATCCAGACTCCGGCTTCAATGGATGTCTTTGAAGAAAATCAGATTGTTATTCCGCTTGTCGTAGTGGAAGAGCTGGATCGTTTGAAAACAGCAGAAGGTGAAAAGGGCGCAAACGCCAGAAAAGCAATCCGCAGGTTAGAAAATCTTTGTCAGACAGGAAATCTTCTGGAAGGAGTTATGTTAGAAAATGGCGGGAGCCTGCGAATTGAAAAAAACTTTATTGATGTGCAGCTTCCGCCTGAGCTTCCTGATAATATGGCAGATAACCGGATTCTGCAAGTATGCCTCGGACTGACCAAAAACCAGGATATTCCGGTCACACTTGTTACAAAGGATATCCTGCTTCGTTTAAAAGCACAGCTGGTTGGACTTTCTGCCCAGGATTTTATGGCAGAACAAGTGGAAGAACATGAAAAGCAGTACCATGGCCGTACCGAGGCCTATGTTCCGGAGGAATTGTTCAAGGACTTTAAAAAGAAGGGAATCCCCTGCGATTATGCATATTCCGGCAACCCGGACGGAACAAAACAGCCTGTAACGTTTTTTGAAAATCAATTTGTTACGATTCATGCGGATCAGTCCGCTAAAAAAACACATCTGGCGCGTGTCGAGGAGGACAATTTGAAAAAGCTGGATTATCGAAAGACGAAACCCTATGGAATTTCCCCACGCAATACCGGACAGTATTTTTTGCAGAAAGCACTGATGCAGCCTGCTGAGAAAGCACCGCTTGTGATTGTAAAAGGAGTAGCTGGTACCAGTAAGACATTTTATTCGTTTGCCGTCGGACTGGAAAAACTGTTGAATCATCCGACAGGAGAATACCGCAGAATTTTGATCTGCCGGCCGAATGTCCAGTTTGACTCCGATATTGGCTTTCTTCCCGGCGATGAGCAGGAAAAAATTTCTCCTCTGATGCGTCCGATCATGGATAATCTGGAACAGCTGATTGATTCAAATGAAGAAGAGCGTTACAAAGATGAGTTGGAGCTTCAGGGAAAAATAGAGGAATTATTTGAGCGCGGGCTCATCCAGACGGAAGCCCTTAATTTTCTTCGGGGCCGCTCCATTGAAAAAACCTATCTGATCATTGATGAAGCACAAAATGCCACCCCAAACCAGATAAAAGGAATTATCACACGTGCTGGAAGAGGTACAAAGCTGATTCTCCTTGGAGATTCCAATCAGATTGACCGGCCATTTTTAGATGAACGGACAAATGGATTATCTTATGCGTCGGAACATATGAAGGGCAGTCCGCTTTGCTGGCAGATTACCATGGATATGGAAGAATGTGAACGGTCAGAGCTTGCCCTGGATGCATGCAAACGTCTGTAACGCATTTGAAAAGGAAAAAAAGAAGGAAGAAAAATCTACATGAAACCAGATATTACAGAAATCTGAAAAGACAGAGAAATTAATTTACTGATTGAAAAGGGAAATGAGGTTCTCCGGGAGCTTGGCTATACGGAGCATTCGCGGAAACACGCGGCAAAAGCGGCGGAGACCGCCGGTATGATTTTAAAAGAGCTGGGATACAAAAAGAGAACCATTGAACTGGCAAAAATTGCCGGATATATGCATGATATTGGCAATAGTGTAAACCGTCACGACCATGCGCACAGCGGAGCAATTCTGGCTTACGGAATCTTAAAAGAACGCAATATGGAGCTGGAACAGATCCTTACGGTCACTGCTGCCATCGGACATCATGATGAGGGCACCGGAACGGCCATCGATCCGGTCTCAGCCGCTTTGATCCTTGCTGATAAAACAGATGTCAGAAGAAACCGGGTACAGAATCCCAACAAAGCCAAATTCGATATCCACGACCGTGTAAATTATGCGGCACTTTCTTCCAGTCTTAAAATTGACCGGGAAAAGCGTCTGATCCAGATGAATCTGGAATTGGATGATTCCATCTGCAGCCTGATGGATTATTTTGAGATTTTTCTTGAGCGCATGATCATGTGCAAAAGGGCCGCGGAGTGTCTGGGCTGCCGTTTCCGCCTGGTGGCAAATGGAAGCAAGCTTTGCTGATTTTACATGGATTTAACATTCTCTTAACTGCGGCGCGGTAGAGAAATCCATGCTTCTGGTATATGCTGAAAAGGATGAGTAAATGAATTTTCGAGTATGTACAAAGGAGAAGGAAAACATGAATGAAAACGTAAAGATCTTTTTTGGCCTCATCGGTGGTCTTGCCCTGTTTTTATATGGCATGAACAGCATGAGTGACGCGCTTCAGAAGGCCGCTGGAGAGGGAATGAAAAAGATACTCAGCTTTCTTACCAGAAATGCAGTGATGGGAGCTCTGGCAGGAGCATTGGTAACTGCAGTTTTACAGAGCAGCTCCGCCACCACTGTCATGGTGATCGGATTTGTCAGTGCTGGCCTGATGAGTCTTCCTCAGGCCATTTCCGTTATTTTCGGTGCCAATATCGGTACGACCATGACGGCCCAGCTGATGGCATTTAAGATCAGCAATTATATTTATCCGATTATTTTTATTGGTTTTCTTCTGAATTTTGTCAGCAAAAAAGAAAAAATTAAAAATATCGGTATGGTTATTTTCTCTTTCGGACTGCTTTTTGAAGGTATAGAAATTATGGGTACTGTTATGAAACCACTTGCCAGCAGTCCGTTTTTTGTAGACATGATGAGGAAGGTTTCCCATATTCCGGTTCTTGGTGTTTTGCTTGGTGCAGGCATGACGCTTGTTGTACAGAGCAGTTCCGCAACCATCGCTGTTCTTCAGAATTTCGCATCTCAGGCCGGTCCGGATGGAATAACCAGTGTCATTGGACTCACCGGAGCGATTCCGATCCTTCTGGGTGATAACATCGGTACCACGATCACCGCCCTTCTTGCTTCAATCGGCCAGTCCAAAAACGCAAAAAGAACTGCATTGGCTCACAGCGTTTTTAATATTACGGGAAGTATTGTATTTTTATTTATGATTCCGGTACTGGCGGCTTTTGTACGTTTTATTTCTCCAAAAGGGCCGGAGCTGGACGTGATTTCCAGACAGATCGCAAATGCGCATACGACCTTCAATATTGTCTGCACTCTGATATGGCTTCCGTTAATCCCGGTTATGGTAAAGATCGTCACCTGTCTGGTGCGCGGGCAGGATCAGCAGGAGCGCCAGACCTTTGAACCGCAATTCCTGGAAAACCGTGTGCTGACACAGCCTGCAGCGGCTCTGTATCTGGTTTCTGAGGAGATCAAGCGTGTGTCTGATTTTACCAAGCAGATGATGGAGAGCATGAAGCTTGCATTTGTGGGAAAAGAACCACTGGCAGCGTATCAGGATTTTAAAGAGATGCATTTTGCGGTGAAGAAGCTTCAGGAACAGATTGGCGGTTATATTGTAAAAATGTTTGCCAGCGGTACTCTGACCGAACAGCAGTCCGAACAGGCAGCAGGTCTGCTTTACATCAACAACAACATTGACCGTATTGCTGATCGCTGCAAGGAAATCGGTACGGTGGCTGAATTTTCCCAGGAGCATGGCGGCGTCTTTTCCGCAGAGGCCCTGCATGAGCTGGAGACAGGGATCGGAACACTGAAAAATCTGTTTGTGACTGCCATGCAGGCTCTGGAAAATGGAGATAAGGATATTGTAGCAAAAGTATCCAAGGATAAAAACAAAATCCGTAAGCTTCAGAAGCAGAATAACAAGGCTCATATGGCACGTATCAAGAAAAATACCTGTTCTTCCGATCTGACCATGCAGTATTCTAATATGCTCTACAATATTGACCGTATTGCAGACAACTGTGTCAGCATTTCCGAGGAGGCAATGGATAACATCTCCTTCCAGAAATTGTATCAGAACAATGCTGAACAGGATCAGTATAAAACAGGAGGCACAGCAGAATGAGACGGACAGACAGCATCGCATCGCTTCTGGCAATAGCCGGAATTGCCCTGCTTCTTGACGGATGCCGGCAACAGACTGAACTGCCGGATCTGTCCGGCCTTGGAGCTATTACCACCATTTCCAGGGAAGACGGTTCCGGAACAAAAGCGGAATTTGAAAATCTGATCCATCTGCAGCAAAATGCTTCTGATACAGAAGCGGATTCCACGGAAAATGTGATAAACCAGATTTCAGCTTCCAAAGGCGCAATTGGTTATGCAGCATTCAGTTCTGTAAAGGATATAAAAAAACGAAGATTCTTTCCGTGGAGGGAATTCAGCCGTCAGCAGACACGATCAAAAACGGAACCTATCCGCTGTGCAGGGAGTATTTACTGGCTTACACCGGTGAGCTGAGTGAGGCCGAATCGGATTTTCTTGCCTATATCAAAACGGCAGGGCAGCAGATTGTAGAACAGTTTTGTGTCCCGGCAGGAAAAACAAATACCTTTCTTTCAGACCAGTCATCTGGAACCATCCGGATAAACGGTTCTTCTTCAGCAGCTCCGATTCTGACATCACTTGCAGAGGATTATCAGAAATATAATAAGCACGTGCAGATCCTGATCGAGACAACCGATTCCACCTCCGGTCTGAATGCAGCCTTAGAGGGCTCCTGCGATCTGGCTATGACTTCCCGCTCGCTGAAGGATTACGAAAAAGAGCTTTTGAACACCCAGGTCATCGGGAAAGATGCTATTGCGATCCTGGTACAGGCAGAGAATCCGGTGCAAAATTTATCAGAAGAGCAAATCCTCAAAATTTACGAGAAAACTTATAAAAACTGGAGTGAAATACAATGAAAAAAATCGGAATCCTGACCAGCGGCGGCGACTGCCAGAGCTTAAATGCGGCTATGCGCGGAGTTGCCAAGGCGCTGTATGAAAAAGAAACCGAGATTGAGATTTATGGAATTTTAGATGGCTATAAGGGCCTGATCTATGGAAACAGAAAAAAGATGAAGCCTTCCGATTTTTCCGGGATCCTGACGATTGGCGGAACCATTCTCGGAACCTCAAGACAACCCTTTAAGCAGATGCATGTTCCGGATGAGCAGGGGCTGGATAAGGTCAAGGCCATGAAGAATCATTACCGCAAATGGAAGCTGGACTGTCTTGTGATCCTTGGCGGAAACGGAACGCACAAGACTGCCAACCTGTTAAAGCAGGAAGGCCTCAACGTGGTTACCCTTCCCAAAACCATCGATAATGATATCTGGGGAACTGACATGATGTTTGGTTTTCACAGTGCCCTGGATATCGCAACACATGCTATTGACTGCATCCATACGACGGCAGCTTCCCACAGCCGGATCTTTATTGTGGAAGTGATGGGACATAAAACAGGATGGCTTACCCTTCATGCCTGAATTGCCGGAGGAGCCGATGTCATTCTTTTGCCGGAATTGCCCTATGATATCCACAAGGTAGCCGATGCGCTGAAACAGCGTACGGAGAGCGGAAAGCATTTTTCCATTCTGGCCGTGGCGGAAGGCGCAATCTCCAAAGAAGATGCAGCCCTGACCAAGAGGGAATACAAAAAGAAAAAATCCAGAAATACTTATCCATCCATTGCATATGAAATCGCAGATCAGCTAGCCGCTGAAACCGGACAGGAGGTTCGCATTACCATACCGGGACATACACAGAGGGGAGGAAGCCCCAATGCATATGACCGGGTTCTGGCATCACGTCTTGGCTCCTTTGCTGCTCAGCTGATCCTGGAAGAACAATATGGATTTATGGTAGCTTTACGGGATGGCAAGCTGGTTGCAGTGCCGCTGGAGGAAGTAAGCGGCAAGCTGAAAACAGTACCGCCAGAGCATGAAATGATCGCACAGGCAAAGGAGATAGGGATTTGCTTTGGAAACTGATCGGAAAAATCTATTGTTACATAGTAAAACACGGGAGGCATCCCGTAACAACAGGAGGCATTAACATGGCTGCAAAACCAAACACTGTAGAAGATAAACATACCAGCATTTACGTCAACCGCGAATTATCCTGGCTGAAATTTAACGAACGCGTGCTGGAAGAAGCAGAAAATGAGAAGGTTCCGCTTTGTGAACGCATGTCCTTTCTTTCAATATATCAGTCCAACCTGGATGAGTTTTTTATGGTCCGTGTCGGCTCCCTGGAAGATATGAAATTACTGCCGGGCGACAACAGGGAAAACAAGACGAACATGACACCACAGGAACAGATCGATGCCATTTTAAAGCGGGTCAACATCTTAAACGACAGAAAGGATACGATATACACCCATGTCATGGAGCTGGTGGCCAATGAAGGCGTGCGCCTGGTTTCATTCAGGGATCTGAGCAAGGCAGACGGAAAATATCTGGAAGATTATTTCCGCAGGGAAGTACTTCCGCTGCTTTCTCTCATGATCGTTGGTCGTAAACAGCCGTTTCCGTTTTTAAAAGGACAGGAAATCTATGTACTTGCAATTCTTGGTACCAAAAGCGGAAAAGAAAAGATTGGAATCATTCCGTGCAGCAATGAGATGATCTCACGGCTGATCCCGGTTCCCGGACTGGAATCTACCTACATGCTGTTGGAAGAGCTGATCCTGCATTTCCTCCCGGCTGCCTTTTCCGGTTATAAAGTACTGGAAAAATCGGTGCTGAGAGTTACCAGAAATGCAGATATTGATGTGAACAAGGTTTATGATGAGGATCTGAATTACCGGGATCAGATGGCCCAGGTCGTTAAATTAAGGAAAAAGCTGGCGCCGGTGCGTCTGGAACTGACCAGAGATATAGCCCCAAAGATGATGGATACCGTCTGTAATTATCTGGAACTGACCAAGGATCAGGTTTTTTATTCCAAAGCGCCATTGGATCTGTCTTTCCTGTTTGCGTTGGAAGATGTACTCCGTAAAAATCCGGATCTTGTATTTCAGAAACGGCTTCCGCAGGCTACCTCCCAGCTGGATTCCGCAAGCCCGGTCATTCCGCAGATCCTGGATCATGACGTCCTGCTTTCCTATCCATATGAAAGCATCCGGCCGTTTTTAAATATGCTGTCAGAAGCAGCCAATGACCCCAAGGTAGTTTCTATCCGAATGACCTTATACCGTCTGGCAAAGAATTCCAAAGTTGTGGAGGCACTGGTAGAAGCAGCTGAAAACGGCAAACAGGTAGACGTGCTGGTGGAATTAAAGGCGCGCTTTGATGAAGCGAACAACATTGAGTGGAGCCGCCGCCTGGAAGACGCGGGTTGCCATGTCGTATATGGTATTGATGGTCTGAAGGTTCATTCTAAGCTGTGCCTTATAACCAGAAAAGACGGAAATAATATCCAGTATATCACGCAGGTTGGTACAGGAAATTATAATGAAAAAACATCCCGCATGTACACAGATCTTTCCCTGATTACCGCAAATACGGAAATCGGAGAGGACGCGCTGCGTGTATTTCAGTCCATCCTGATCGGTGACACGGTAGAAAAATCAGAAAAATTACTGGTTGCCCCGAAATGCCTTCAGGAGCCTGTTCTTTCTATGATCGACAGGGAGATTCAGACCGCTTTGGCCGGAAAACCGGCGTACATTGGCATTAAGATCAATTCTCTTACCGATAAACGCATCATTGACAAGCTGGTAGAAGCCTCAAAAGCAGGTGTAAAGATTGAAATGGTCGTAAGAGGAATCTGCTGCCTGAAATCCGGAGTCCCGGGAAAAACGGAAAACATACAGATACGCAGTATTGTAGGACGTTATCTGGAGCATTCCAGAATCTATATATTCGGAACGCCGGAGCGCGACAGCATCTATATTTCCTCCGCAGATTTTATGACAAGAAATACGCTGCGCCGGGTTGAGGTGGCTGTACCGGTATATGACAACGGTTTAAAATGCCGGATCCGTGAAATGTTTTTAACTATGATGAGCGATAATGTTAAGGCCAGGGTACAGCAGCCGGACGGCAGCTACAAAATAGAGCCGGACGGCGATTCCTGCCTGAACGCACAGGAAACTCTCTTTGAAGAAGCTTATGCGGCCGCCCGCTCCTGAGCCGGCACGCATAAGCGAGGATGGGACAAAAACCCTAAGAAAACTGATGAAACAGTGTAATCAGTCTTTCCATGGGGGGCAATGACCTGCTTGCCTTTTAATGTGACGATGGAGTAGCCTGTTTTCATGGCAGGATTGCCGATCCGAAAGCAGCGCACCGGCTTCGGATAGTGAAAATTCCGCATATACTGATAAAAGGTGAATTTTTGCGGGAACATCTGCTGGAAGATTCCCGTATGCATTACACAATCCTCGATGTCGGCGGACCGTCCAACATTGTCCCGGGAAGGGCAAAAGCTGAATATACGCTGCGCTCTTACAGTACAGACTATCTTGAAAATGTGATTGTTCCCAGATTTCAGGATATTTTAAAGGGTGCCTGTCTTATGACCGGAACTACTTGTGAGATTGAGCGCAGCTATCCGTTCCAGGCCAAAATCCCATGCATGACATTAAACAATCTGATCATGGAAAATGCTGAGGAATTTAAAGCTTCGCGGCTTGCCGGACCAAGAGAAAAAACGGGCTCTACAGACTTTGGAAATGTAATGTATGATGTTCCGGGCTGCTGTATCCGGACCGCTTTTGTCCCGGAGGGAACCGCAGCACATTCCAAGGAATATTTGGAAGCCGGAAAAACAGAGGAAGCACATGAGGCACTTCGATACGGAGCAGAAATTCTTGCCGGAACCTGTGTGGATATTCTGGAACGGCCTGAACTTCTTTCAGAAATCCAAACGGAATTCTGGGAACGGAAGCAGAAGGAAAAGGACGTATCCTTTTAAAAATAAATGAAAAAATAGCGGAAGCGCCATTGGCGCGGCCGCTATTTTTTGTAAAAACAGTTTCCGCCGACAATCTTATACGAGGAATAATCTTCCGGTGAAATCCGTTTGGTAGAATTAAAATAAAGGTAATCTCCGATATTATTGGAACCGCACAGTGCGTCCTTTGAGGCCTTCAACGCAGTTTTGGAAGGCCCCTGAGCCAGAAAGCTGTCCAGCAGACCGGAAGATGCGCCGGGAAACTGACCGTCTGCGTAGATGACACTGGAAATGGACTTTCCCCAGTGTTTTGACTTTACGCGGTTGATGATACAGCTTGCAACGGCAAGCTGGGCATCATAGGAGCCATTTCCGGTTTCCATTGCTGTGCAGGCTGCAAGCAGATAGACCTCATCATCTGTTGCGGAAATCACATAAGCAGGTTTTGCCTGTGCCTCTGCTCCGGAATGAAGAGCAGCCGCTTCTTTTTTTGCATCGACCGCAGCTCCCGGAACTGGTATGATTTTCGCGTATTCCGCTGAGATATAGCCGCTTGAGTCAGCCTGAAGCTGAACCTTGATCCAGCCGTTTGAGGATTCCAGGAGCGGAAACGATTCCCCTTGTGCTGCCTGTTTTACGATTACGGCATCCGTGGAAGGGGTTTTACGCACATTTAATGTAACCGCAGTGACTTTGGCTCTCAAAAGTCCAAGCTCCTTTGCAAGAGGCTCAATGTCCCTGCCGAACAGAAGATAATCATCCTTCAGCCAGCCCTCAAGCCCGCCAGAGCGGATCCTTGTCCAGCCGTTTTTCCGGTCAAGAACCGTTCCTCCGGAGCCACGGTAGCATTTTCCGATGATATCTGCATCGGTAGAAGGGCTGGTCCGCATATTCAGAGGCTCATTTTTGACATTGGCCACTGCCAGATTATCATAGGAAGAGGCAGCAAAGGACGGAGCAGCAAAAGCCGCTGCAAACACGAAGACAGCTGCAGTAAGCGCTGCCACCTGTTTCAGTACACCAGTGGAAGCGGATAGTATTTCAGAGATTCGTCGTTTCATGTATATTCCTCCATGCATAAATGCAGTTCTTTGTTGAAATGTTACGCTATACAATATCAATGTTTTTGACGATCTTGCGCCGTTCCTCCTCAATGGCTGCATAAAATTTTCTGGTAATGTTCACATCATTGTGTCCGAGAATATCGGCAACCAGATAAATATCATTTGTTTTCGCATAGAGGGCAGAGCCGTAGCTGCTGCGCAGCTTATGCGGCGTGATCTTTTTCTTCGGTGCCGCCACAGATGCATATTTTTTTACCAGATATTCCACGCTGCGCACAGTCAGGCGTTTTTTTCGCAGAGAGAGAAACAGTGCCGGTTCTTCCGGGAAATTTGCAGCTTCTGTCTGTAAGCCCATGCGCTCCTTCAGATATTCTTTTAAATACTGCGAAACCTCACTGCTGAAATAAACAGTCGCTTCTTTTCCGCCTTTTCGGTGAATATGAATTCCCTGTTCCTTCAGGTCTACATCGGACAGATTTAAGCCCACACATTCGGATACGCGGATCCCGGTTCCAAGCATCAGGGCCAGAATGGCGCAGTCTCTTACCCTGGTTTTCTGATGGAATTGTTTTTGCTTAGCAGATAATCCGTCACCGCTTTCTGCTTCTTTTAACAATTGCTTGATTTCATCCTGGCTTAACCGGATGATTTCCTTTTCCCGGATTTTCGGTACCTGCATGGCCATAGTTGGATTATTTGTGATCTGTCCGGTGCGATGTAGATAACCAAAGAAGCTTTTCAGAGAAAAAAATTTCCGTTTGATTCCCTGCTCTTTATTTGTATTCCTGTGGTCCGGGTCATCCGGACGGTATTTTAAATATTCCAGATAACGTTCCAGATCAAGGAGGGTAATCCGGTGGAACTGACCGATGGTAATATCTTTTGCGGATAAGCCGGAAAACGCCTTTTCTGTTTTCAGCAAAAAGTCAAAAAACATGCTGATGTCATAGGCGTAAGAGAGCCTTGTCATAGAAGATGTGGACGGCTCAATTCCGCGGAAAAAATCCGCGCAGAAGGGTGGGAGAGCGGAAAGCAGCTCCTGCAGCTTAGCCTCATTTTTCCGGTCACGCTGTTCATGGTACGGCAATTCTGTCATGACGCATTACTCCCTTCCGGTATTTCTGGCAGCAGTATCTGCCGTGATATTTGTGTCTGGCGTTTCCGAAATTTGCTTTGTATGCTGTTCTGAGGTGCTTTCCCGGGTCAGCTGCAGCTGTAGCTGCTCCAGCTCTGCCTGTAGCCGTACGGTTTCACGATCCGCTTGTCTCAGCTCCTCCTGCATTTCCCGTTCCTTTGCGATCACGGCCCGTTCCTGCTCCAGCTCTGCCTGCATCCGCACCTGCTTTAACATAGCCTGGGTGTCGGAATCCTTATCGGAAAGCTGCCGCTTCAGATCTGCAAGCAGTATCCGGTCCTCGAGTCTCTGGTTCTCCATTTCGCGGACCTGCTGCTGCGCCTGCGTGGCAATCTGCTCCAGATTTTTCTTCTGTCCGGTTTCATGCTCCAGAGTCTGCTGAAGCTCCCGGATTTTCAGCTGAAGCGCAGCAGCTTCTTTCTGAGCCTGTTCCTCTGATTCTTTCAGGGCGTCATACCGGACCAGTTTCTGCTGAAGCTCCTGATTTTGCAGTTGCAGAATGCGATTCATTTCTTCACGGTCTGAGGCGGCCTTTTTTGCAGCCTCCATCTGTCCGATGGCATACTGAGCCTGTTCCTGCAGATGCTTTTGTTCCTCACGCAGGGCAGTCATGGCAGTATCCGAATCCTTCTTTTCCGTCTCCATGAGTTTAATTTTTTCTCTCAGTTCATCAATCGTCTGATCCTTCCGTTTTAAATCAGACCGGAAGTGTTCCTGTACGCGCAGCTCAGCATTGCTGCTCAGCTCAATGCTGTTGATATATGCCGATAAAATTTCTTTCAGAAGCCGTTCAAAATTTTCTATTTCTACGATACGGCCAGGAGTAGCAGCTTTGGCATTGTTCAGCTCCAGAATCTGCATCAGATGATCAAAGCCCTGCGCCTGGTTCATTCCATGAGAGGTGCAGAACTGGCGGAATGCTTCCGCGGAATCCGGATCAATGCGGAAGTTTACCTGTTTGCTTTCTTTTGTAGTCTTTTCTTCTTTCATGTCATCATCCTCCTGAAAACAGTATAACACAAGGCAAATACTCCGTCAAACAGAAGTGAAATTTCTGTTTATAAATGCTATACTGTTCTATACAGGTATATGCTATACATAGCGATGTATCATGCGATATCAGATCAAAAAGCGTAGAATAGCAGGCGTGAAAGCATAAAAATAATGTCAGATATCTTAGCTAATTATAAATACAATTCACAAATAAGACTTAAAAACGCTCAAAAAGCAGAACATGTATTCGAAATACGCCTCCTAATATTGCGCAAAACCTCAGTTTTGCGCAATGTTTAAACTGAACATTTACATTTCTGGAAAAAACAGATATAATTCAAGGGATTTTATAGCAAAAACGTACAGGAGGTGAGATTGCGATTATGTCGATACTGTTTGCTGTAGTATTTTTAGTGCTGATTTTTAAATGTGTCGGTCTGGCCCTGCGTGTTTGCGGAACACTACTGGGTGCCCTGTTAAGTCTGGCCGGTTTTCTCCTGTCACTCACACTGGGGGCAGTACTGTTCGGACTTTCTACCGCGTTTGCGGCAGTTCTGCTGCTGATCGGAATTGTATGGCTCGTGATTCGGATCCTTCTATAAAAACGGGCATCGAAAAATCCACTGATTCGGAGAGAAACTAGTATGAGCAAAAGCATGATCAATAACCGTTTTTTAGAAGAGACCGTGTTTGCGATCGCAGATGGGTACTGCGTCATTAACCTTACCAAAACTATGTGCCTGGCGTCATGTACCAGGTCATTGATGGCAGGCAATATAACCTGAATGAGCAATTAGGCCTGCCGGAAGATTCCAGTCTGCAGAGTCTGGTGGATGCCTGGGCATTAACGATACCGAAGGAGGGTCTTTCCGACTTTTTGAAGGAATTCGACAGAGAACGGCTTTTGAAGCGTTTTGAAAACGGAGAGCGTCATATATCATTTCGTTACTGGACCCGTACCGCAACCTTTGAACCCATGCTTGCAGAAGATCACATGGCTCTGTACAGAGATGCGAAAACCGGTGATGTCATAGCAGTCAACTATGTACTTGACCGCACAGAGCATTACCGCCTGGAGGAAAAAGAACGGGCATTGGAAAAATCAAACCAGGAGTATATTAAGCTCCTGGAGGAAGAAAAAAAGCACACGGCTATCATTGAAAAGCTGACACAGGAGCTTCGCAATGAATTGGACTGGTTTTCCGTTTCTATACCAGGCGGTGTAAAAATCAGCAATGATGATCCTACGTATTCCTTTAAATATGTATCAGAACAGTTTGCAAATATGCTTGGTTACAACACACCGGAAGAACTGATAGAAGCAGGCCAGGGCAGCATTCTCGGACTCGCTCATCCAGAAGATATTACGAGAGGTCTTGCTGACGCGCTGGATCAGTATACACGCTCCGATCATTACGCCACGATCTACCGAATCCGCTGCAAAGACGGAACCTATAAGTACATTGAAGATCGGGGACAGAAGGTTCGCAAACCAGACGGAACTGTTGAGCATTGGAATCTGATGCTGGACAAGAACGATTTTATGATTAAATCCATCGCACTGGAAAGTGAAAAGAAAGCAAATCAAAGCAAATCCGCTTTTCTTTCCAGAATGTCTCACGATATGCGGACTCCGCTTAATGGTATTACAGGGTTACTGAAAATCAATGAGAATCATTTTGACGACATAGATCTGGTAAAAGAAAACCATAAGAAAATGCAGATAGCCGCGGACTATTTATTGTCTCTCATTAATGAAGTGCTTCAGATGAGCAAGATTGAGGAAGGCAGTATCCCGCTGACACAGGAAGTCATAGATTTTACCGAATTGACGAATGAAATCATAGTCATCATGGAGCAGCGGGCCAGGGACAGAGGAATTCAGATGCAATTCCGGTCAAATAAACAGGGGCCCCAGTATCCATTTCTTTATGGAAGTCCGGTACATTTGCGGCAGATATTTTTAAACATCTATGGCAACTGTATCAAGTATAACCGTCCTGGCGGAACGATCACTACCGTGTCAGGTTATACGGAAGCGGTCGATGGGATCACGACCTATGAATGCACGATTACCGATACAGGGATCGGCATGGGGAAGGAATTCCTGGAACATATCTTCGAGCCTTTTTCTCAGGAAAAGGATGATGCAAGAAGCATATATCAGGGCGTTGGGCTTGGAATGGCGATCGTCAAGGGCCTGATCGATAAAATGGGTGGAAGTATTGAGATCAAGAGCGAAGAAGGCGTAGGCTCAAGCTTTATCATACGGATCCCTTTCAAAATTGCCTCGGCGCCAATCCGTGTAAAGGAGCAAAAAACAGAAGCAACCATAGAAAACCTGAATTTACTGCTTGCAGAAGACAACGAATTGAACGCAGAGATCGCAGAAACGCTTTTGTCAGATGAAGGAGCAAAGATCACGGTCGTGAAAAATGGCCTGCAGGCAGTGAAAGCCTTTCAGGAAAACCCATGCAATTATTTTGATGCCATTCTTATGGACATCATGATGCCTGTGATGGATGGGTTGGCTGCGACAGAAGCCATCCGGGCAGCAGCGCGCGAAGATGCGAAAACAATCCCAATTATTGCCATGACTGCGAATGCCTTCCAGGAAGATCAGGAACAGTGCTATAAAGCGGGAATGAATGCCCATCTGGCTAAGCCGCTGAATATGGAAAAAGTAATAAGAACGATCTATGAGCAGTGCAGGTACAAGCTGAGTGGGAGGCAGCAGAATAAAAAAACCTAACCTTTAGTTAATGGTTATCCTATAGGATCCACCGTACAATAACAGTACGGTGGATTTTTTAATAGAGGAGGAATGCAGGATGAAAAAATGGAAAAGTAATTTATTTCCCGTAATCACACTGGCGGTGTGTCTTGGACTTGCTGCCTGCGGTGGAGGAAGAAAGCCACTTGAAATCACCGTAGTGAACCGTACTACATATCCTGTGGAAGACATCCGTATCAGAGAAACGGATGGGAAAGACTGGGGAGAGAACCGCCTGGAGACAACACTGGCCCAAGGCGAAAGCATTAAGATCGATCTGGGAAAATATACGGTGGAAGAACTGGACAGAGGTTTTCAGGTTCAGTTTTACGGTGAGGATGAAAAGCCGGTAAATCCGAACTATGACCCTGATACCGCGACAATTTTGGAAAATGGCAGCTTTTTGATTTTTACACCGCCGGATATCAGCGTTCCTGTGTTTGTGGACAGTGCCTATGATGCGGTAGTCTGTGACAAAAAAATTATGGAGCTCTATGCTCTGAACGATGATGGCCGCGGGGATCTGATCCCGAGTGAACGTATTCCTGTTTTGATGGGCGGAGCGCTTCCCTTTACCAATATGCAGAACCTTCGAACGGAAAACAATGAGGATGGAACGTACCGCTATGAGGATTTCACGCAAGATGGCCAGATCCTTATAGTAAATACGGCAGAGCCGACCCGGTTTGTCCCGGAGGTGCAGGATCTGGAAGATTATCTGACAGCCTGCGCCCTGTCATTAAGTGATACGGATACCTGTGAACTGCTATCTGCAAAAGCAAATGAGAAATATACTGAGAACCTGACTTATCCGGTTTATATCGTAACGTACACCGCAGGTGAGAACGAGGATACCAGGAAATGGACGGTATTTGCTGTGGATACTGACAGTTATACCTATCTTTACGGGTTCTGTGAGTCTGTGGATATGGAAGAAGATATGGATGAGATTTACCAAACTATTTTTTCGCAGCTGTATCTGAGTGATGAAGAGGGAGATTTATGAAGAAAAAAATAAGCGGTTCCGTTTCCTCCAAACCGGTAAAGATAACAGATGCTAAGCTATCAAAAAAGCCGGGACATTATCCGGCAATGTATTGGAAAAAAAATTTACACGTTTTGGGAAAGAAATCATATATTTGGAATTCGAATACCCGTGGCAGGAGGGAATGAACCGTCTGTTTG
>ERZ773216.1237-NODE-1237-length-31982-cov-7.294390_pt1 | contig 31982 bp, 22 predicted proteins | sample MGYA00511259_ERZ773216 | MGnify/ENA primary metagenome ERZ773216 (study PRJEB29015, sample SAMEA2737764) | human gut metagenome | biome: human gut; feature: human-associated habitat; material: faeces | place: China | collected 2012 ... | reverse complement strand
TGCAAGGGACTTCGTCCCTTGACCCTTTCGCGCGATTGGATTGGTAACACTCTCATGCAGTTTTCGCGTGGTTATCCGTAGAAAGTAACGGAAAAATTCAAGCTGCATGGGAGGCGACCGGCGAAGGGGTCAAGGGGGCGACCGCAGGCTTCACCTATTTTCATTGCCCCCTTGTCGCCTCCGCAGAGGCGAAACCCCTGCGACAATCGCAAGCCGCTATTAAAAGAACAGCCATGCCGTCCCAAAGAACAATCACCTGCGGTGATTAGCCCTTCACCGCAATCGCCTCAATCTCCACCTTCGCATCCCGCGGCAGCTTCGCCACCTGCACACACGCACGCGCCGGCGGATTCTGCGGGAAGAACTTCCCGTAGGCTTCGTTCACCGCGGCAAAGTCGTTCAAATTCTTCAGGAAAATCGTCGTTTTCACGATGTCCGCCAACGTGCAGTCCGCTTCCGCCAGAATTGCGGCAATGTTCTTCATGCACTGCTCAGTCATCTCACCAATCGTGCCTTCCAGCAGCTCGCCCGTTTCCGGCACAAAATACAGCTGTCCGGACACATACACCGTATTGCCCGCCTGAACGCCCTGCGAATACGGGCCAATCGCGGCGGGTGCGTTTTTCGTCGAAAGAATCTTGTTCATGGAAGAGAATCCCCCTTCATCTTAGTGCGTCAGAAACGCTGTCTGCATTATACCATGATTATGCGTCGAAAACAACACCGGAGGTAGAGAAAACCGCCCCCGATTTCCAGAACACGTTTCTCTCTTTTCAAGCAGATATGCCGCCCGTTATGTGTTTTTCTTGTCCTCGCAGGGAAGTTTTCCAGACTGCGAAGCCAGTTTCTTTTCCTGCGATTTTACGCGACGCTCCAGCTTCTTAATATCCTCCGCAGGCGGCAGGCTCTCCGGCTGAATACCGCGCTGCCCAAGCATATCCCGCACAGATTGATTGTTCTGCACATGCTCTTCGGTAATGGCTGGTTCGCCCTGCAAGTCTTTTTCCTCCACATTGTAGTTGGTCATTTCCGTTGCAAGGTTTTTTGCCGCAATCGAAAGCGTCGGCAGAAAGTCAGCCAGCGGGCGATACTCCTTTACGCCGAGCCGCTCCTTCATTTGCTGCGTCGTGTAGCCGCCAAACAGCGCCTGATCTCCCTTTGAGCGAATGCGGCTGAAACCGTCATCATCCACACCACGCTCATAGATGTTCTGCGAAAGTCGTTTTTCGGATTCCCGCAGTCTGCCGCGCGCTTCCGTGCGTTCAATCAGCGAAATGCGCTCTTCAATCAATTCCTGCTTGCGGGTCTGAACGGCAAAGTAGCTCTGTGCAAATGCAATTTCTTCTTTTTTGGGGTCGCCATTTTGAGCAATCAGATAGCAAGCGTAGCGGGTAAGCATATAGTCCTTGATTTCTCGTTGTGAGCCGCTCCCCAATTTGACCATTTTCGTGACCTCACGAAAATGGTTTGATACCTCTATTCCGCTGGTTTCGCAGGATTCGACCGCGCGTCCGATTGCTTTTGCAAAGTTCTCCCAGCGCTCATAGCCAAGAAGCGGCATGAGGTCACGCGCATACCAAAATTCAATATGCGCTTCCTGATTGCTATGAATTGCAAGGTCAAACTGTGCCTTAATTTGACTGACTCTCTTTTTATCCATTGCTTGCCTCCATTCTATTCACCATCATTGTTTCACGCAGTCGTGTTTCTGTATTTCTGCACGGATTTCCTTTACATTATATTGTCAAAAATGAATTTTGTCAAGGCAGCTATACAACCGCATCAAAAAACCGCCCCCGATTTCTCGAAGGCGGTTCGTATTAAATCCCGTAGTAATAGAAGATGAGGCACACGCCGGCCAGCAGGATGAACGCCAGCCCAACCAGCAGCGGCGCATGCGTGCCCTTGCCGCGGTTGGCTTCCTTCGCCATCTTGTAGTCGTAGTAGTGCTGATGCTTATGCTTTCCGGGCGCGAAAAGCACCAGCAGGTTTCGGAAACCGTAGGAAATGATGTCCAGCACACCTTCGCGCGCCGTGAACGTCAGCAGACCCACACAGGTCAGCAGCGCGCCCGGCACAAAAAGTGCGTCGCACAAACCGCTCAGGATTTCTTCCCGCTCGCTCAGCGTCCAAATACTGCGCATCGACGCAACGCCAGCAAATATCAGCGCGCCGATGGCGATGCAAATCCAGTAGGGCATCGCCCGCTTTGATTTTTTCAAAGCCCAAGCTCCTTCTTATACCGTTCAAACTCTTCGTCGTTGCAGTTGATGAAGTGTCCGGGTTTGATTTCCCGCAGGGACGGCTTGTTCACCGAGTAGTCATGCTCCTTCAGGGGCTTGTACTCAATGCGCTGACGATGCTTCTCGTGATGCGGATCCGGGTACGGAATCGCGGACAGCAGCGACTTGGTGTACGGATGCAGCGGATGCTCGAACAGCTCGTCGGAATCCGCCAGCTCCACCAGCTTGCCGTAGTACATGACACCGATGCGGTCGGAGAAGTACTTGACGACGGACAGGTTGTGCGCAATAAACATGATGGTCAAGCCCATCTTGTTGCGCAGGTCGTTCAGCAGGTTGATAACCTGTGCCTGAATCGACACGTCCAGCGCGGAAATGGGTTCGTCGGCGATGATGAGGTCAGGTTCCAGCACGATGGCGCGGGCAATGCCGATACGCTGGCGCTGGCCGCCGGAGAATTCATGCGGATAGCGGTCGGCGTGCTCGCGCACCAAACCAACCAGATCCAGCACCTCGTAAACCTTTTCGTCGATGTACTTTTCGTCCCTGATGCCGCGGATTTTCAGACCTTCTGCAATAATCTCACGCACAGTCATGCGCGGGTTAATCGAGGCAATCGGGTCTTGGAAAATCATCTGCATCTTGGTCATGATGTTGTCCTTCGCGGCAACCTTCATGTCCTGCTCGTAGCGCGCCTTCCGTTCCTCCAGCGCCTGACCAGACAGTGTCTTGCTGTCTGCCTCAAACGCCGCGGTCAGCTCTGCCTTGCGCTTCTCGCGGTACTTCTCGACGCACTTGCTCTTTTCCACAGAAGATTCCAATGCGTTCGTGCGAGCCTGACGGATTTTCTCCTTCAGTTCCTTGCGCATTTCCTTAATCTTCTGGTCGTATTCCGCCTTCAGCGCCGCCGCCTGCGCCGGATTCTTCTCCGTTTTTTCCTTCAGCGCGGCCTTCATCTGGCGCTGCTTTTCCTCGAAGTCGTTTTTCAGGCTGCGAATCAGCACCGGCAGACCGTTCTGCGTGGACGAAATGCGCAGACCCTGGAAGTACACGTCACCCTCGGTCGGGTCGTACAGGTTGATGATGGTGCGGCCCGTCGTGGTCTTGCCGCAGCCAGACTCGCCCACCAGACCAAAGACTTCGCCCTTCTTGATGTAGAAGCTGACGTCGTCGACAGCCTTGTTGATATAGTCGCCGCTGCGGAAATACTGCTTCAGGTGATTGACACGCAGGAGGACGTCGCTTTCTTCCTCAATGCCCGCGTGCTCCAGACGAGCCAGCGTCACCTTGTCCGTGATGGCGTTCATCACACGCGCGATTACCAGCAGCACGATGCCAACCAGCCACAGCCACACCCAGCGCGCCGCCAGCCACCACAGCGCAATCACCAGCGAAATGGCGTTGCTGTCATCAGACTTCTTGACGGTCGTTTCTGCCAGAGACTTCAGCGCGGTCTGGTATGTCGGCGCTGCCGCCACGGATACCTGCACCGCCTTCAGCAGGCTGCTGAGCGAGCCGTCAAAATCTTCGCTCTGCATCCGCTCCAGCAGCGTCGTCGCGAACACATCCAGCGTGCCGAGGTTTTCGCTCGGATAGCGTGCCTGAAGCGCCTCGTACTTGCTCTGCACGAACGCTTCCAAGTCAATCGCTTCGCCCTGCTTCTTCTGCTCCACCAGCGCGGCAAACTCGTCGCGGATATCCTCCGTGTCGACGCGCTCCATCGTGCGCTGCTCCGCCAGTGCAGCGGCGTAGTCCTCAAAGGTCAGTGCATTCAGATATTTCTTCATGGAAGCCGGCTTGTTGCCCGCATCCACCGACGCACGAACCATCGTCGTCAGCGTTTCCACGAATTCCAGATAGCTGCCAGCTTCTTCGCCGTGCTCCTGCGCAAACGTTTCGTAGAACGCTGCAACATCCGGTTCGGTATTGGCGGTGGCAATCTTAATCGGCTTGCCCTTGGGCGCCGCCGGCGTCATGACCTCGTTCAGGTAGTCAAACGATTCCGCCAGCAGGCGGCTGTCGCTGCCGCTTTCCTGCTGCTCATAGAGCGTCAGATACGCATTCACGTCGAAATTCTGATCGAAATCAGCGCAGAAAGCATCCAGCTTCTGCTTGGACAGTGCGTCCTGCCCCGCTGCCAGTTCATTCACCCACGTCGTATAGAACGTCAGCGCGCGATTCTGGCGCACGTCCCCGCCCAGCGTCTTGGTGGACGCGGCATCAATCATGGCGGAGAAATACTGCTTGTCGAACCAAGCGCGTGTAACCACGGAAGCGTTCTGCTGATAAGAGCGCAGCGCCCCCGATAGCGTAGACCATCCCGCACCGTCATTCGCCACAACATAGATGCTCATTACGATGGCGATGGCCATAACCACCAGCCCAATCGTTTTCAGCACCGAGGCGATTCCCTTTGCGATTTTCATGCTTCGGCGGCTCCTTTCTTCGCGTTCTGCAAGGCTTCTGCTGCCTCTCGTTCAGCCTGCTCCTTCTTCATGCGTTCAATGCGTTCCACCACAATCGCCGGCGGATTTACCTTCGGCGCATTCGGATGCAGCAGCCACGTCGCCGCCATATGCGTCTCGCTGACATGGAACATCGGCGGCTGTTCCTCAAAGTCGATTTCCATTGCGTACTTGTTGCGCGCGGCGAAAGCATCGCCCTTCGGCGGCAGAATCATATCCGGCGGCGTACCGGGGATAGCTTCCAGTTTCTCGCGCGTCTCCAAGTCCGGCATGGAGGACAGCAGCGCCCATGTATACGGGTGGCGCGGGTCGTAGAACACATCATCCGCCGTGCCGTACTCGACAATCTTGCCGGCGTACATGATGGCAATGCGGTCCGCCATGTTCGCCACAACGCCAAGGTCGTGCGTGATGAAGATGACCGACAGGCGGCGTTCCTTCTTCAGGCGGTTAATCAGTTCCAGAATCTGCGCCTGAATGGTCACATCCAATGCGGTTGTCGGTTCATCGCAGATGAGGATATCCGGGTTCGCGGACAGCGCAATAGCAATAACAATGCGCTGACGCATACCGCCGGAAAACTCAAAGGGATACTGATAGAAGCGCTTGTGCGGTTCCGGAATGCCGACTTCCTTCATCAATTCGATGGCGCGGTGGCGTGCCATGCCCTTGGTGAGCTTGAAGGCGTAATCCTGCGCGCGCGCCTTCATGTAGTCTACCATTTCCACCGCCAGCACGTCAAAGTCCTTCGTTTCGCTCGCCGCGATGAGTTCCTCAAAGTGCTTCAGCAGGCTCTGGGTCATTTCGCAGAGGTTGTGCTGCGCCATATCCGCGTCAATCAGGTTCTTCGGGATGACGGACGGCGGATTCTTGCCCTTCGCCTTCTGCGCCTCAAACTTCTTCTGCTCGCGGGCGTAGCGCTTTTCTTCCTTCGGATTGTGCGTCTTGGAGCGGGCATAGCGGTCGATATAGGACTGTGCGCCCGAACGGTAGACGTACGCCTGATTGTCCTTATCCAGCTGCAGCTTGTCGATGGCTGCTTCAACCGCCGCAGCCGATTTGTGCAGCGCTTCCTTGCATTCGCCCTCGTTCAGCGGCTTTTGCTGATAGACCTTCAAGGCGCTGCGGAGCGTATCCACCGCCGCCTGCTGCGATTTCGCCGCCTGCTGGCTGGAGTACTGAAGTGCGTGAGCAATGTCCTGCAAGAAGTCAATCATGAACTCGCGGTCAAGCGTTTCGCGCGCCATCTGGTTCAGCTCGGTGATGGACTGCTTTTTCGGGTCGGGCGTTTTGCCGCTCGCCGCCAGATAGCCGATGCAGAAGAAGTTCGGCTCCTGCGCATTCACCATCGCGCCCAGCTTAGCGGTCATGTCCGCCATCAGCGCGCGCATTTCGCTTTCGCGGCGGCGCGTGTAGTTCTTCTGGAAGCCTTCCAGCGCCGTATGCCACTTCGCGATTTCCGGGTCATTCTCATCGAAGGTGTACGGGTCGAAGATATGCTTCAGGGACTTGCGGATGCGGCCGCAGATTTCGCGGACATCCTTGTCCTTGCTCGTCAGGATGGCATTGTCGATTTCGTCCATGCCGTCCATGCACTCAACGATGGATTCCATCGCTTCCTTATAGGTATATTCCATCTTCAACCCAACGGAAGCAAAGTGGTCGAACTGCTTCGTTTTGGCGTGGATGGCTTCGCGCGCCTGTGCGCCCTGTCCGCGCGCCTCGGCATCCGCCACCATCGTCTTTTCGAGCTGCGCCAGCAGGCTGTTGAAGCGTTCCTTGCCATCGCGGCGGCGTTCCTTGTTGTTCAGCAGCATGGCTTCCGTCAGCTGCTTGCCGATGCGCATGATAGGGTTCAGGGCACTCAGCGGGTCTTGGAACACCATGGCCAGCTTGTGGCCGCGCAGGGTGTGGAACTCTTCTTCCGGAATCTTCAGCAAATCCTTGCCGTCGTAGATGATTTCGCCCGCATCCACCATGGCGTTGCCCGCCAGAATGCCCATGATAGCACGGGTGGTGACGGACTTGCCGGAACCGGATTCACCGGCGATGGCGAGCGTTTCGCCTTCCTCCAGATTGAAGGAAATATCGCGCACTGCGCGAACCGCACCGTTGTTTGTGCGGAAGGAGATGGTCAAGTTTCGGACTTCCAGCTTTGCCATATCAGTCGTCCGCTCCTCTCAACGAAGGATTCAGCGCGTCGCGCAGGCCATTACCAAACAGGTTGAAAGCAATTTCCAAAATGGCGATGAAGATTGCCGGGAACATGATGATGTGGGGGTAGGTGCTCAAGTACGCCTGACCGCCGGAAAGCAGCGTGCCGATGGAGGTCAGCGACGACGTTTCCAGATTGATGATGTGCAGGTAGCTGAGCATGGATTCGGAGAAAATGACGCCGGGGATGGTCATGACCGCGCCGGTCACGATGGTGCCCAGGCTGTTCGGGAAGATGTGCTTGAAAATCAAGCGAGCGTCGGATGCGCCCAGCGTACGCGCCGCCAGGACGTATTCCTGACCCTTGAAGCGGTAGAACTGCGTACGCACACGCGCCGCCGTACCAACCCAGCCGGTCAAGACGAAAGCGAACAGCAGGGATGGCAGCACGCCCACCTTTTCCGCCAAGTGCAGCTGGAACAGGGTTGCGACGACCATGAACGGCACGCTGTTCAGCACGTCGGAGATACGCTCCATCACCATGTCAACCGCGCCGCCGTAGTAACCCTCGATGGAGCCGTACAGCACGCCGAGGATAAAGTTGATGCTCGCCACAACGATGGAGAGCAGGAAGCTCAGGCGCGCGCCGACTGCCAGGCAGGTGAAAATATCCTGCCCGTAGTTGTTCGTGCCGAAAATGAACGTGGGTTCATAGCCGTTGACATAGCGGAAGTACTCCAGATAGTGCACACGCACGCGGTAGCCAGTCTGGTTCTTCTGGGCGTAGGTGTACCACTGCCCATCCGCGCCGTCGTCGCCGGCAATGCGCTTGCTGTTGTAGTTTGCCTTGTTCGGGTTGTCGGACGTGAGGTAGTTCGGAATCAGGCTGCCGTTTTCATCCAGCGCCGGATCACCGTTGGTGTTCACGCTCTCGTCCTTGAGCTGGTACCAGAAGTTCGCGCCGCCGTTGCCCATCATGTACTGCGAATTGTGAGTCTTCTGCAGCGGGTAGATGACCTGAATGTCCTTCTCGTTCTGATACGCCATCAGGTTGTTGTATTCCGTTTCGCTCAGGTTGACATACGCGAAGCCGACCAGCGCGTAGGAATCCACGCGCAGGTTGTAGTACGTCACGCCGTTTGAATCGGTATAGTGGTCATATTCCTTCTTCACGACCGGCACGCCCGTTTCCTGACCGATGGCGTTGTAGTAATGGTAGCCGATTTCGCTGACCTTTTCCTTGCGAGCGCCATCCCAGAAACCCGCGTTTTCAAACAGCGTGTTCTTCGGCAGCACCGACTTGTAGTAGCCGTCGCGGAACTGCACCGTGTACGGCGAGACAAACGGCGTGATGATGGCAAACAGCAGCAGGAACACAATCAGGCAGAACGCCACAACGGAGGACTTGTTCTTGCGGAAGCGCAGCCACGCGTCGCCCAGATAGCTGATGGACTTGGTCTGCAGCTTTTCGTCATGGATGCGCTCATCCTTGTGAATAAACGCAAACTTTTCCTTCGGGATTTCCGGATACAGATTCTTTTCCATCATTTCTTCGACCCCATTCTGATGCGCGGGTCAATAAACCCGTAGCTGATGTCAATGACAATGCCCGAAACCAGGCCGATTGCCGTATAGAACACGTTCAGCGCCATGAAGAAATTATAATCGCGGACATTGATGGAGTTGATGTACAGGTTGCCGATGCCAGGAATGCCGAAGATGTTTTCGATAATCATCGAGCCGCCCAGAATACCGATGAATTCACCAATAATCATCGGCAGGATGACAACCATTGCGTTGCGCAGCGCGTGACGGGAAATTGCCTGCGCCTTGGTCAGACCTTTCGTGCGCGCCAGCAGCATGTAGTCACCGGTCAGCACCTCGCTCAGCTCCGCACGGGTGTAGCGCGTCAGACCTGCCACAACGCCGAAGCCCAGCGACAGCACCGCCGGAATCAGCGATACGAACATCGTCCAGCTGAACAGTGACCCGCCCGCCTGTGACAAACTTGCCGCCTGCAAGGGGAACCAGCCGAGCTTGAAGCACAGGAAGTACTGCACCAGGAAGGCGTACACATAGCTTGGCACCGAGATGAAGACCATGACCATGGTGGAAATGAAGTTATCCTGCCACTTGTTCTTCTTCAGCGCCGCATAGATGCCGAAAGCAAGGCCCAGCGGGATCGCAAGCAGGATAGAATACAGGTTCACCAGCACCGTGTAGGGCAGCTTCTGCATCATGACATCCCACACGCCCATGCCTTCATACATCTGCTCGCCGACGCCCCAGTCCCATTCGGTCAGGATGCTCTTCAGGTACAGGAAGTACTGCACCATAATCGGCTTGTTGTAGCCCATCTTTTCGCGCTTGGCGAGCACGAGGTTGATGTCGCGGCCCATTTCGCGGACGGCGGGCAGCGGCAGCAGCTTAATCAGGATAAAGCACATGGTCATGATGATGAACAGCACCAGGAACATGTACAGGACACGCTTGATGATGTATCGTGTCATACCATTTTTGGACATTCCACGTTACCTCCGTTTTTCATATTGAGCGGAAGGGGCGGGAAACCCTGCTGCCCCTCTGCTTCCGGCCGTCAGGGTGCGTCGCCCCACCCGTGACGGGTCGCGGAGGATGCGGCTGGAGGTGCGCATCACCGCGGACTGGGCTTGCCTGACTGGATTGAATCCCTATTGGGCATTTCTTAAGGAATCACTATTCTGTACTTTTCTCTTTGGAATCATAGCGTCCCCTTAAGAAACGCCCGAAAATCAACCGGTTTTTAACACGCACATCGGGCATGGGGGTCAAAAGGCCCCCATGCCCGTGCCGAGTTTCAGAGAATCACGGCAAATGTGCGCCTTGAATTAGTATTCCAGGGTGTTGTTGGCGATGTAGTCCGCCCACTCAGCGTCATCGTAGTTGTACGTCATGTACTGGATGCCGCCGAAGCCGATCAGCGTGACGTAGGTATCAACAACGGTGTTCACCTTCTGGGAGTTCATGCTCGCGGTGTTGCGGTAGTAGATGGAGGAGCAGGGATACCAGTTCATGAACGCGCCTTCGACAGCGGTCGCAAACTGCAAACGAGTGTCGTAGGTGTAATCAGCGAACTTGCCCAGCTTTTCCTCGATGGACGGAACGTTCTGGCTGTTGCACCAGTTCGCCCAGTTCTGCAGGGTGTCGGTGATTTCGCCAACGCCTTCCACATTATAAACAATGTCGATGGTGGTGGTGTCATAGCCGTATTCGTTCTGGTTGCCTTTGCCGTACGCATCGTCGGTGTAGCAGTTGCCGAACACGCCGAAGGGAGCCATCGTCGCGCCGCCCCAAGTGGTGAAGATCATGTCCGCGTTGCCGGACTGCATGGTTTCGTAGTAGTCGGTGTCCACGGTCATGGTCATTTCGACCTTGCCTTCAAACGGCGTGCCAACGCAAGCGTTCTTCAGCGCGGCGTTCAGGTAGTTGAACATGTTGACGTAGATAGCGTCGCTCTGGTACACGCGCAGGTCAATCTTGATGTCGCTGGTGCCATCGTAGATGCCGGCAGCAACAGCCTTGTCATACGCAACCGCCATCAGCGCGCGAGCCTTTTCGACCTCGTAGCCGGTCATGGCTTCGTACGCTTCGTCGAGGGTGTCGTAGTCGCCGCCCTCGCCCCAGGTCAGGTCGAACAGACGGCAGAGGACTGCCTTCGCGGGTTCGCTGTCACGATACAGCGCGCCGGTGAAGGGGTCGTAGCAGTACAGTTCGTTGATCAGACCAAAGCCAGCCGTGCCAGCCGCGGTGAAGGAGGAAGCAAATTCCTTACGGTCATAGGAGTAAGAAATCGCCTGACGGAATTCCGGGATCACCAGAACCTGACTATTGGTGCCGTGAGACAGCAGCTTCTCATAGTCGGTGTTCATGGTCAGCTTGGTGGTGTAGCCGTTGTTCGGGCCGTACTTGATGTACTTGCTGTTGCCGTACTTCTTCAGGTCGTCCGCCTGCAGAGCGATGTTATCAATCTCGCCCTTTTCGAACGCCAGCACCTGGGTCGCGTGGTCGGCAATGCAGGTCACCTTGTAGTTGTCCGTCTGATACTGGCCGACGTGGTTGCCGTCATGATAGCCATACCAGTTGTCATTGCGGGTCAGGGTGTATTCCTTGTCCAGTTCGAAGGAAGACAGCTTGTACGGGCCGTAGGAAACCGTGTTCTCCACGGAACGGCCGTAGCTGGTCTTCACTTCATCCGCTTCTTCCTCGGTGGCAACTTCCTTGCCGTCCTTGTAGAAGGTCTTGCAGGCTTCGTAAACGGGCTTGTAGACCAGGTAGGAGGAAGACAGGGTGTAGGGCACATAGAAGTTCGCTTCGTTCACGGGGTTAGCCAGGATGAAGTCAACGGTGTAATCGTCAACCTTCTTGAAGCCAACCTCGTCCCACGTCGCGGCATTCGCCACGCTGGCGGTGTACAGGTACTGAGCCTGCATGGACTCATACTGCTGACCCGCGGCGAAGTAGTTGTCAAACAGGTACTTTGCGGAGACCCACGCTTCAGCAGCGGTTTCGTCTTCAACAGAAGCATCGCGGTACATCGTGTCGTCCGCAATGTTCACATACTGCGGCGCAGGATTGCCCTCCGCGTCCAGCGCGCCGACCATGCCCCAAGCGCTCATGTCGAGGTACACATCGGTGCCGGCGGCAATGAGGTTCTCGGCAGTGTCTGCAATCAGGTCATAGGTCGTCTTGCCCGCGTAGAGGTAGTTCTTCGCGTTGTAGATGACGAACTCGCCAGCATAGTAGCTGTCAGCGCGGCGATTCAGCATCTTCGGGTTGAGCAGCTGCTGCATGGAGTACACATAGTCATCAGCGGTGATGGGGGTGCCATCTTCCCACTTGGCGAGCTTGTTCAGCGCGATACGCCAAGCCTTGGCGGTCTCGCCTTCCTTCACGCCGTACTGACCGACATACTCAGCGGTCACGTCCACCGGCATTTCAGCAGCCAGTTCGGGCATGACGGAGTAGCCATTCTTTTCGGAATTCAGAACGAAGGTGTAGAAACCAGAACTGACATTGTTCAAAATATCAGTGTCTTCGTTCGTTTCCCAGGAGAGCGGGTCCCAGTTCAGAGAAGAGTTAATGCCGGGAGTGTAGCTGTTGTAGGTGTACACCTTTTCATCGGTGTAGTCCTTGCCAGCTTCGCCGACATACTGATCGGTAGAAACCGTCTGCGCGCTCCCCTCGCTCTTTTCCAGCGTGACAGTGCCCGCGTTGTACACGCGCTCACCGACATCGTAGGAATCAGCAGGCGTGAACGTGCCTTCTGCCAGCGCAGCCGCACTCAGCATCATGCACGCAGACAGGACCAGAGAGAGAATCTTCTTCATGGTCTAACCCCTCCAATTCATTTCGTACCAGATGACACGATGCAAATGATACGTTGCATCTATTATAGGGGAATTGCCGCTTCCTTGTCAAGTGTCTGCCGCTTGCAATTTTTGACCAATCTTCCTGCAAAATTCCCCACTTTCACAGCAACCCCTTGACTTAACGATGTGAAATCGTTTTCGCATCAAAATTGTTTTTTTTGTGTTTTTTTCGCTCTTTGCCTTGATTTCTCTGCCTTTGCGCCATACTTGACGTTTCCCGTTTTTTCACCTATACTATCCTGTGCAGTGAAAGGAGAATTCCTTTATTATGAATGTTGACTTGACCCATGGTTCGATTTTCCGCGGACTGCTCCGTTTTTCTCTGCCGCTGATGGCGGGCAATCTGCTCCAGCAGCTTTATAACCTTGTGGACACCTTCGTCGTCGGGCGATACTGCGGTGAAATCGCCCTTGCCGCCGTTGGCAGCGCGTTTTCCGTCATGATTCTGCTCACGAGCATCGTCACCGGGCTGTGCATGGGCAGCGGCGTAGTTGTCAGCCAGCTTTTCGGGCAGAAAGACGATGCCGGCGTGCGCAAGGCGGTCGGCAATGCGTTTGTGCTGATTGCGGGCGTATCGGCGCTGCTGACCATCCTGTCCTACGCGCTCCTGCCCGTCATGATGGCGCTCCTGCGCATTCCGCCTGAAGCGCAGGGCGTTCTCTCCCGCTACCTCTTAATTGTGTTCATCGGTATCGTCCCGACGTTCCTGTATAACTTCGGAGCGTGTATGCTCCGCGCCGTTGGCAATTCAACCGCGCCGCTGGTTTTCCTGCTGATTTCGTCGCTGACGAACGTCGCGCTGGACTTTCTGTTCGTGGCGGTGCTGCCGTGGGGCGTGGCGGGCGCTGCCGTCGCGACGCTGATTTCGCAAGTACTGTCCGGTTTCCTGTGCTTAGGTTATGTGCTCTTCCGCGTTCCGGCGCTGACGCCCTCGCAGCACGACCTGCACCCCGATCGTGCGCTGTTCAGGCGCATCTTCTCCGTCTCTGCCATGACCAGCATTCAGCAATCCATCATGAATTTCGGCATCCTGTGTGTGCAGAGTCTCGTGAACAGCTTCGGTCTGGCCGCGATGGCGGCATTCACCGCCGGCGTGAAGATTGACTCGCTGGCGTACAGCCCCGCGCAGGACTTCGGCAACGGCTTCGCGACCTTCGTCGCCCAGAATCAGGGGGCGAATCAGCCGCAGCGCCTCCGTCACGGCATCCGCACAGCGTTCCTGCTTTCCGGCGGCTTCTGCCTGATTGTTTCCGCGCTCGTGGCGATTTTCGCCGAGCCGCTGCTGCTCGTGTTCCTCAAAAATGCATCGGCAGAGTCTCTTTCCATCGGCGTAACGTACCTGCGCACCGAGGGGCTGTGCTACATCGGCATCGGCTTCCTGTTCCTGCTTTATGCCATTTTCCGCGGTTTGGAGCAGGCAGGCATGAGCATCGTCCTGACGGTGCTTTCGCTTGGGCTGCGCGTCGTGCTGTCCTATGCCTTCGCGCCGCATTTCGGCATGATGGCGATTTGGCTGGCAATTCCGGCGGGCTGGCTGATTGCGGATATTGTCGGTTTCGTTGCCATGGGGCGGCGCGGACTAATGCGTTCCGCTTCCAACAAAATGGGCAAAAGCGCCTGATGGCGGCGGGATGGATTCGCCGCTTTGTGACAAGTTTGTAACACCTGCGCGCGCCCCTTGACGAATCCGACTCGGCGTTGTATGATGGGGATACTCAATAACGAAAGGATTGTGCGGAACGGGTATGAAGAAGGAAACGAATCCCAAGGCGAAGCGGAATGGCCTGTGGTGCAATGTGCTGATTGTGGCAGCGCTGCTGCTGATTGTGGCGGTACTGATGGTTGTGCTGCGGCGGAACGTACCCGCGAATGTAGACGCTAATGCGCCTTTGCTGCCCCTGACCGCAACAGATGCGCCGACCGAAGCGCCGACCGAGGCGCCGACAGAGCTTGCGACCAGCACACCGGAGGCAGCGGCGACCCCCGAAATCACCGCGGCACCGGAAGCGGCTGCCACGCCGGAAGTCACGGACGCCCCCGAAGCCACCGCCACCCCCGACCTGTCGCAGGTGAAAGCATTTCTCGTCGTCACCGTCGGTGACAAAACGTATCAGCCGATTCCGCTGACCGAAGAGGGCTATTATCGCCTCCGCCACGGCGACTGCATCAACATCGTCCATGTCACCCCGACAAGCATCGACATGCACGAGGCGAACTGCGACAATCAGGATTGCGTGGAGCAGGGCGAAGTGACGCTGGAAAACAAGGACACACGCATTCTGGGCAACATGATTATCTGTCTGCCGAATCAGGTGACGCTCCAGCTGTACAGCCGCGACGAATTGATGGACTGGCTGACGACCGTGCAGGAGGACGCAGCAAATGAATAAGCAGCGAATCACCACAAAGCAGCTTGCGCTGTGCAGTGTGCTGCTGACGCTGATGCTGGTGCTGAGCTGGGTGGAGAGCCTGTTTCCGCCGCTGCTGGGCGTACCGGGCATCAAGCTGGGTTTAAGCAACGGCGTGCTGATTTTCGCGGTCTACATGCTGTCCCTGCCGACGGCGTGGGTGCTGATGCTGCTGAAAGTGGTGCTGTCCTCGCTGTTTTTGGGCGGCGTGGCTGCGCTGCCGTACGCACTGGCAGGCGGTGTGCTGTCGCTGGCAAGCATGTGTCTCCTTTCGCGCATGAAGTGGATGCACCCGGTCACGGTCAGCATTGTCGGCGGCGTAATGCACAACGTCGGGCAAATCGTGATGGCGATGATTATCCTCCACACGTCGCAATTGGCGTACTACATGGCTGTCCTGATGCTCAGCGGCATTCTCTTCGGCGCGCTGACCGGCGTGAGCGCCACGCTGGTGATGAAGCACATGAAGCATATCAAGTGGGGGAAATAGCGAGGGGGGCAGGGGGGCGACCGCTGACTTCATCTGTTTTCATGCTTTCTTGTCGCCTCCGCCGAGGTGCAGCCCCCTGCACAACAAAAATCAACTAACACAGAAAACAAAAAGCAGGACTACCTCCACGCCGGAGACAGCCCTGCTTTTTGTTGTGCGAATGAAACCATCAGAAGAAAAGGAAACGCTTCTTCTGATACGGCTCGCTTGACATGCCCTTGAAATCATAGCCCGTCGCGGCAATCGCAGCTTTTACCTGCGCTTCGTCCAGCGGATTTTCGGAAATGACCACCGTCTCACCCTTGCCGTGGGAGGAAGTCACCTTCTTGACCGCTGGGAATGCCTTGCGGATTGCGTCGTTGACATGGCTCTCGCACATGCCGCACATCATGCCGTCAATTTTCAGCGTCGTTTTTGTCATCAGCCCTCATCCTTTCGATGAATGCAATATACCCCATTGGGGTATATGAATGATAGCACCAGCGCGGCGGATTGTCAAGCGGTTTCGTTCGATGTGACTAACTTTTTTAAGGTAACACCGTACAAATGAGGTGGTCGGCTGGCGAATGGATTTTTCGTCAGATACAAATGCAAATTTCGAAGATTTACTGGCGGTAAATCGAGGAATTTGCATGCCGCAGATGGCGGAAAAGACATCGCCAGTCGCGCCGCCGAATTGTGCGGTGGTGCCTTAGCGGATGCCCGACCAGAGCGCGTCATTTTCCGCTTGAAACGCTTCCCTCAGCGCATTTTCATCTTCAGTAGATACATCCTGCTCAAAAATCAGGATGCCGTCCATATCCGGATCATGTTCCCAAACCTGCAGGGTCAACACATCATTGTAGTGCCGGACGGTATAACCATCCGCGTCGAACGTCCAGTCCTCTTTCTCCTCGCCGACTGCCCAGCGCAGCAGCACCGCCTCCGTCCCATCAAAACGGTACAGCGTTTCTCTGTGAATGCCGCCCGCCAAGCCGCCATTCACAGAACTCCTTACAATCTTGCGTTCCGCATCAAGGTCGTAATTCGTGAACGTCAGCGGACAGAGAACATACTGTTCGCCATCAAAAATGAAAAACTGGTAGACGAAATTGCTCGCGCCGCGCTGTGTCAGTATCACCACATCGTTGATGCCGTCGAAGTTGACATCCGCATAGGAAAGGCACGGGTCTTTCTCGCCGGACACGAAGCAGAGTTCCTGCCCGTTGTCCGCAATCAGGCGGTGGATGTATTCGTTCTCCGTCGTCTGCCCGATAATTTCCGCGCGGACAGGGGCGATGGTCATCAGGAGAAGCAAGGCAAGCAGGCAGAAACGGGAAATACAGTTCTTCATAAAATATACTCCTTTCGCATTGGTATGCTAATGAAAGAACGAATACGGGGCGGCAATTCATCCGCAGAAAAAAAGGAAATTTCTTCATCGTCTGAAATGGAAATGCTTGCAAATTACTGATGTTTGCGTTATAATGAAAATGGTAATTTATGATTCATACTATTTCCAGATAAGAATGCGCCAAGATGCGCGGCGAATTTTTCATTCTGGCTAACGTGAATGGAACGCAGCGTAGCAGCGCTACGCTAAGTGGAATGAGCGGACGCCAGAAGGGAAAAGGCGCAAGCAGATGGCGCAGATGAATCTGGAAATAGTATCAAGGTTTCTTGCTGGGGAAGTGGGGAAAGGGGTGTTTGCCACGGCGCACGAAGGAGCAGCGCAGTACTGCCGCAAAGTGGACAAGCGTGAAATTCCGGTCTGTCCGATTTTAGGGGTCAATATTGCAGTCATCAATATGAATTGGCTGCTGAAATATTTGGCGCAGAACATTCATCAATTGCAGGGAGATTACATCTGCGTATCGAATGTACATACAACCGTCGTCAGTTACGAGGATGCGGACTACCGTGCCGTGCAGAACGGCGGTTTGATGGCGATTCCGGATGGCAATCCGCTGGCGCAGGAGGCGCGGCGGCGCGGGTATCCGCAGATTCAGCGGACAACCGGGCCTGACCTGATGATGGAGGTCTTTCGGCAGTCCACGGCACACGGCTGGCGGCATTATTTCTACGGCAGCACGCAGGAAGTGCAGGAGAAAATGATTACGCGCCTGCAGCAGGAGTATCCGGGGCTGATAATTGCGGGCACAGACGTGCCGCCTTTCCGCGAACTGACACCGGAGGAAGATGCGCTTGCCGTGGCACGCATCAATCAGGCGCAGCCGGATTTTGTGTGGGTCGGGCTGGGAGCGCCGAAGCAGGAGCGCTGGATGGCGGCGCACCAAGGGCGTGTGCACGGGCTGATGATTGGCGTCGGCGCGGGCTTTGATTTCTTTTCGGGCAACGTCAAGCGCGCCCCGTTATGGATGCAGAAGCACAGCCTGGAATGGCTCTATCGCCTGATGCAAGACCCGAAGCGGCTATTCCAGCGCTACTGGAGCACGAATCTGAAATTCATCTGGAACGCGGCCATCAGGAGAAAGTAAATGCAGCAAGCGACAAAACAGCCCGCTGTACTGCTGGTACACGACTATTATCAGGTTCCCGGCGGCGAGGATGTCGTTGTGGCGAACGAGAAGCACCTGCTGGAAACGCACGGTCACGCTGCGGCGCTGTATGCGCGGCGGAACGAGGAAATTTCGCGCATGGGAGCGCTGGAGAAAATCCGCAGTGCGCTGGGGATGTTTTTCAGCATCCGTACATACCGCGAGGTTCGGCGGAGCATCCGCGAAAACCGGATTTCGCTGGTGCATGTGCACAACACGCTGCCGCTGATTGGCCCGGCAGTGTATTACGCGGCATTGCGCGAGGGCGTTCCCGTGGTGCAGACGGTGCACAACTTCCGTCTGCTCTGCCCGAACGCGCTTTTCTACCGCGACGGCCATATCTGCGAGGACTGCGTGAAAAAGGGACTGCACTGCGCGGTGAAGCACCGCTGCTACCGCGGCAGCCGCCTGCAGACGGTGCTCTGCGTGCTCAGCACACGTTTGCACCGCGCCCTCAAAACGTACAGCCGCCTGCATTACATCACCCTGACGGACTTCAACCGGCAGAAGCTGCTGGCGCTTAAGCAGATTCCGCCGGAAAACGTGTCCGTAAAGCCGAACTTTGTGGAACCGCCGGAGACGATTGTGCCATATGCGGCGCGCGAAAATCAGGTGGTGTACATCGGGCGGCTGGATGCGATCAAGGGCATTCGGCTGCTGCTGGAAGCGTGGGCGCGCTACGAGCGTTCAGGCGGGGGCATGAAGCTGATCATCTGCGGTACAGGGCCGGAGGAAGCATGGTGCCGCGAATATCTGACGCGGGAAAAGCTGAAGCAGGCGGAGCTGCGCGGCTTTGTGCCAAATTCGGCGGCACGGGCGCTGATGGGGCAGTCCAAGGCGCTGATTCTGCCGACACAGTGGTACGAAGGCTTCCCAATGACGATTGTGGAAGCCTTCAGCGCCGCCACGCCGGTGATTTGCTCGGATTTAGGCAACGCGGGTTCCCTGATTTCGGACGGCGTGACGGGCTTCAAGTTTCCGGCGGACTCGGCGGAGCAGCTGGCGCAGACGCTCAACCGGCTGCAGCACGCGGAATCCGTCAGCGAGGGCGCGCTGAAAACGTATCAGGAGAATTTCACGGCGGAAGCAAATTATCGTCAGCTGATGGCGATTTACAGCAAGGCGATGCAGAAAAGCGGCGAAAGGAACGAACCATCATGCGGCTGATTGTGGCAGATGTACGGAGCACCAGCACAGACGGCATTGCCGCTGGGCATTATTTCACCGTCGCGCAGAATTATCTTGACCTGTTCGGCGCGGAGATGGATGTGCGCATTGCGGGCGGGCCGGTGTACGGCGACCGCTTCGGGGACAAGCTGATTCGTCTGCCGCATGATTACATCGTGGGCAGTTCGGCGGCGCGCAACAAACGCGCCGTGTTCCAGAACGTGCGCGCGCTGCTGCGGGAAGCGCAGGATGACGTGATTGTCCTCCAGTGCAGCGCCGTCGCAACAGCGTATCTGGGGCTTGCGCTGTTCAAGAAGAAAGAAACGCGGGTCTACGCCATCCAGTACAGCACCGACGGCGTCAATTCGGTGCTGAAGCGGGGGCTGTATGCGCTGTGCAGGCGGAAAATCAGCGGCGTTATCTGCCCCAATGCAGCCATTGGCGCGGCGTATGGGCGGCCGATGTGCGTCGTATCCGATTACATCAGCACAGGAACGATGCAGCCGCCTGTGCCGTATGCGCAGAAGCGCTATGATTTCGGCATGGTCGGGCTGATTACATCGGACAAGGGCGTCGTTGAGGCGGCAAAACAGCTGCGGAACACGCCGTATCGGGTGCTGATTGCGGGGCGGGTGCAGGAAGCGCCGCTGGAAACGGAACTGCGGGCAGTCTGCGCGGGGGCGAAGAACATCGAGCTGCGGCTGGAATACCTGTCCGAAGCGGCGTATGACGAGGCGATTCGCCAATGCCGCTACTGCATCCTAAATTATTCGGAGAATTACTCCCTGCACAGCAGCGGCGTTGTGTTCGATATTCTCTTCCGGGGCGTGCCGATTGTGGGCAGCCGCTGCGGGACGCTGCAAATGGTGGAAGCAAACGAATTGGGCAAAACGGTATCCAGCATAGCGGATTTTGTGCCGGAAAGGCTGCTGGATGAAGCCGTGCATGACCGCTATGTGCGCAACATTGCGCGCTACTGCCAATCGCAGGCGCAGGAGCGGGAAAAGCTGCGGGATTTTCTGACGCGGGGCGCAGCGGAATAACCATGCCGCACAGCGCAGAGTGAAAGGAGGGGCTGAAGCGTGAAGGTCATGTGGATGGGGAATATTATCCTCCCTGCCATTGCGGAAAAAGAATCGCTTCCCCCGGTGTATATCGTGGGCTGGCTGGTCGGGCTGTCGCGGCGGCTGACGCAGCTGCCGGATGTGGCGCTGACGTATGTGTTTGACGCGCCGAAAGCGCTGACGGGCGAAGTGGACGGCTACCGCTATTACGGGCTTGTCAACCCCACACGCCCTACGCAGCGGTGCGGCGAAGCCTACACCCGGCAGCTGGAGGATATTCTGCGCAAAGAGCAGCCGGATGTCATTCACCTCTGGGGCACGGAAAATCAGCACACGCTGGCCATGGTTGATGCGGCGGAACACATGGGGATGCGCGAGCGGATTGTAATTTCCATTCAGGGGCTTCTGTCCATATACGCGGAGCATTATCGCGCTTATCTGCCGGAACACGTCTGCCACGGGCACACGCTGAAGGACTTGGTGAAGGGCAATATCGTCCGTCAGGAAGCAATCTACCGCCGCGTCGGGCAGTATGAACAGGAAGCCCTGCGCAGGGTGCAGCACGTTATCGGGCGCACCGACTGGGATGCTGCCTGCATGGCGGAGCTTGCCCCGCAGGCGGCCTATCATTTCAACAACGAAACGCTGCGGGACGAGTTCTACACCGGCGAATGGTCGCTGGACAGCTGCGAGCCGCACAGCCTCTTCTGCAGTCAGGCGCATGTGCCGCTCAAGGGGCTGCATCTGCTATTGCAGGCGCTGGCGATTGTCCGCAAGCGCTATCCCGATGTCAAGCTCTATGTGGGGCGCAAGGACTATGGGCGCATTCCGTCGCTTGCGCGCAATGCCTATGAACGGTACATCCACCGTCTGCTGCGCGAAAACGGCCTCTACGACCATGTTGTTTTTACCGGAAGCCTGAATGCACAGCAAATGAAGGAGCGGTATCTAAAAAGTCAGGTATTTGTGCTGCCGTCGAGCATTGAAAACTCCCCCAATTCGCTGGGCGAGGCGATGCTGCTTGGCGTACCGTGCATTGCGTCGGATGTCGGCGGCGTGCGCTGTCTGATGACGCACGGCGTGGAAGGGCTGATTTATCCGGCAGACGACCCGCATTTGCTGGCATATGATATCTGCGAGATGTTCGCGCATCCGGAAAAAGCGGCGCAGATGGCGTGCGCCGGGCGAGAACACGCTGGAAAAACGCATGATGCGCAGAAGAATCTGGAGATACTGCATCAGATTTATACGGAGATTGCACGATGAAAATCCGAATCACAAAGAACCATGTGGATGCACTCTGTGTGCTGATTGGCGTGCTGGGCATGGGCTCGCTGTATTTTCAGGTGCTGCGGATGCCGCTGATGGCAGCCATGCTGATTGCGTCGATTCTGCTGCTGACGCGGGCGCATCATCCGAAAATCAGCGTCCAGAATGTACGCCTGACGCTGCTTCTGACGGCGGCGCTGCTGCTGACGAGCTTTGTCAACCCGCAGAACGGCATCCACATCAACGATATTGTCATTTGGCTTTGCAACATCGGCTATGTGCTGGTTCTGCAAAGCTGCATCGGGTATCGGACGTATATGCGGCTGTATACCAAAGTCATGCTGGCAGAGGCGGCCATCAGCCTGATTTCCTTCGTCATCGGCGATTTGCTGTCGCTGCCGCTGCCGCTGCTGCACTACGAAGTTTCCAGCGTCAACGGATTTTATCTGACGCCTTATTTTACCTTAGGCTGGCTGAACATCCCGGTTTTCCACCGCAACGCGGGCATGTTCAACGAGCCGGGCAGCCACCAGATTTTCCTGAACTTCGCGCTGCTGTTCCTGATGAGCGACGAAACGCGCATGGGCATGAGCAAGAAGAAATACCGCTGGGCAATTGCGCTGCTGATTGTTACCATCCTCAGCACGCTGTCCACAACAGGCTTTATTTGTCTGGGCGTTGTGCTGCTGACGGTGGCATTCCGCAAAAAGGGCGGGAAAATGGCGCACAGCATCAAGATGGCGGCGTTCGTTGGGCTGATTTTGCTGTTTGTCATCGAGTCTGCCACGGGCGTGGTGGAAAAGAAGATTATCGGGCGAAATTCCGGCGGTTCGTTCTACACGCGGTGGAACGACACCTTCAGCGGCTTTGAAATCGGGCTGGAATCCCCCATTGCGGGACAGGGCGTTTTCTCGGAGCGAAAGGCGGAAATCCTGCTGGAACACAGGGTGCAGAATATTTCCAACGGCTTTGCCGCCTTCGTCATGGATACAGGCCTGATTCTCCCGGCAGTTTGGCTGTGGCTGACGTACCGCGGTATCCGCACCAAATTTGCCAAGGAGCGGCTGCTGTATGTGCTGGGCGTTTTCCTGCTGTATTTCCTGTGCATCAACACGGAGGGCGTTTTCCTGAACATACTGTTTCTGGGACTGCTGGGCAAGTGGCAGCCGGAGGACGCGGCGCAGGAGCAGACAGGCAAAACAGGCGGAGAGGAATCATGAACACAGCATCAAGGAGCGAAAACACGGCACGCAACATCGGCGTGGGCGCAGTGCGGCAGGTGCTCACGCTGCTGTTGGCTTTTGCCGTGCGAACGGTGTTTGTGCGCCGGCTGGGCGCGGATTATACGGGTGTCAACGGGCTGTACAGCAACATTCTGGCCATGCTGTCACTGGCGGAGCTGGGCGTGGGCAACGTGCTGGTGTACAGCCTGTACGCACCGCTGCACCGGGGCGATGCGGGCGAAATCCAGCACCTGCTGGGCTATTATCGTCGCATTTACCGCCTGATTGCGCTGGCGGTAGCGCTGCTGGGCGCAGCGGTAATTCCCTTCCTGCCGCTCATCATCAGCAGTGAGCTGCCGATGGCGCAGCTAATCGTCTACTATGTACTGTACCTGGCGAACTCCGTGGCATCCTATCTGGTCATCTACAAAACGACGCTGATTCAGGCTGACCAGAAGGCATATTTGCAAAACATGGTTTCCGCCGCGGCGCTGGTGTTGCAGTATGCGGCGCAGATCGCGTGCCTGCTGATTTGGGGCAGCTATCTTGGCTATCTGCTGATTCAGATTGCCTGTACCCTCCTGCAGAACGCGGTGCTGAGCCATTTAGCGGATAAGATGTACCCCTTCCTGCGGGAAAAGCAGAAACGTGCGCCGATGCACCGCAAGCAGGAGCTGAACGACAACATCCGCTCCATGTTTCTCTACAAGCTGGCGACAATACTTATCAACAACACGGACAACATCCTGATTTCCGTCATGCTGGGCACGGTGTTCGTCGGCTACTACTCCAACTACGCGTCGCTGACGACGTATGTGACAACGTTCGTTTCCATCGTGATTACCGGCATTTCCGCCAGCTTGGGAAATCTGAATGCCGAGAAGAATTCGGAAAAGTCGTACGCCATGTTCCGCAACCTGATTGTCCTCTTCGGGGCGATTACAGGCTTCTGCGTCGCCGCGTACGGCGCGGTTGTGCAGGACTTCATCCCCATCTGGGTGGGCGAAGAATACCTGATGGACACAGGGACGGTAGCAGCGGTGCTGTTCACGTTCTACCTGAGCACCATCGTCGCGCCCGTGTGGATGTACCGCGAAACGCTGGGGCTTTTTCGGCAAATGAAGTATGTTATGTTTATGACGGCGCTGGTCAACATCCTGCTGTCCATCCTGCTGGGGCATTTCTTCGGCGTGGCGGGCATCATCGGCGCAACCGGGCTGGCGCGGCTCTGCACCATCTTCTGGTATGAGCCGAAAGTGCTGTTCCATCGCACCTTCGGGCGCAGCGTTGCCGCGTATTTCAAGGCGCAGGGCGGCCTGCTGCTGCTCAACGGCGCGGTGATGGCGCTGTCGCTGCTGCTGTGCGCGCGGATGGGGCATACGCTGATGTGGATTATCCTCAAGGGCATCACCTGCGCGGCGGTGACGACGCTCCTGTATACGCTGGCGCTGGGGCGGACGGCAGAATATCGCTGGATGCTTGAAAAAGGGCGGAGTTTCTTGCGCAAATGGAGGAAGAAGGCATGATCGATCAGGAAATGCAGCACTGCCGTAAAATTGTGCGTTTTGACCCTACCATTTCAACAGCGAATCAGGGAGATTTCATCATCCGCAACGCCTGTGAGCATGTGCTGCACGACTGCTTTCCTGTGCAGCTGTCCGTCGCCGTGCCGGTTCGGGACAGGCTGTCGAAAGTGTCGATGAAGCACGTCGGCAGTGCGGATTTCGCATTTGTCTGCGGGACAAATCTGCTTTCCTCAGACATGCGCCACCAAAGGATGTGGAATATCCGCCTGCGGGACGCGGTGATGATGCGCTGCGGCGATTTGCACAAGCGGGAGCTGCTGAATTTCCGCCTGATTCGTGAGAAATTTCAGCGCACGCATGTCATTTTGCTGGGCGCGGGGTGGTATCAATACCAGGACGAGCCGACAGGGTACACGAAGCGGATTCTAAAAACGCTGCTGGATGGGCAGTACCTGCACGCGGTGCGCGACGAATACACGCGCCAGCGCCTGCTGAAGCTGGGCATCACGAACGTGCTGAATACGGCGTGCCCGACAATGTGGGGGCTGACAGACGACAAATGCGCGCAGATTCCGACGCACAAGGCGGAGCGCGTCGTGACAACGCTGACGGACTACCGCAGCAGCCCGGAGCAGGATGCGCAGATGCTGACCATGCTGCAAAAGCACTATCGCGAGGTGTATGTGTGGCTGCAAGCAGTTGAGGACTATGCCTGCCTGCGCCAAATGGATGCGCGCGTGACGCAGAATTTGCACCTGATTCAGCCGAATCTGCGAGATTACACAGCGCTTTTGGCGTCAGGCGGGATTGACTACGTTGGCACGCGGCTGCACGGCGGCATCCACGCAATGAACATGGGCTGCCGAAGCCTGATCCTGGCGGTAGACAACCGCGCAAGTGAAATCGCGAAGGACACGAATCTGCCCGTCCTGCCCCGCGGCGGGAATTTGGATGTGCTGGAGGAGCGCATCTGTTCCGCATGGGAGACGCAAATTGATTTGCCGACCACGGCAATTCGGCAATGGAAAAATCAGTTCCGCGAGACAGATGCAGAGAAAGTGCCTTGATTTTCGTATAAAATTCGGCTTTCTGCGCGGTAAGTATTGACAGGCGACTTGTAATTTGTTACAATATAGCTGGAATTGGGAAAGAGATTGCTATATCCACTGGGAGCACTGCAGCTCGCCGCGAAAAGAAAGATGGAAAGTAGCAATCGCTTGCCATTGGCACAACCATACGTCGTGCCGGAAGATTGCACGGAACAAGGAGTGAGGACGATGAAGGACAAAAAGTGGATGCGAAAGGCATTGTCTTTCCTGCTGGCTGTATTCATGGTAACGGGCAGTATGGGAACAGTGCTGACGGCGGCTGCAGAAGAGCCGGAAACTCCGCCGGCGGAAACGGTTGATGTCGTGCCGACGGAAGCACCGGAAGCAACGGATGTTCCCGAAGCAACGGAAATCCCCGAAGCGACGGATGTTCCCGAAGCAACGGAAATCCCCGAAACGACGGATGTTCCCGAGATAACGGAAGCGCCCGAAATCGTGGACGAAGCAGCCGTAGATTACAGCCGCTCCGTGCTGGATAACGAGTTCTTTGACTCCGGCTTTGCCGCGACGTTCAGCAGCGCACAGCTGTACCTGAATCCGACGGGCGATGAGCTGGTTGGTCAGGTAACTGGCGTAGTGTATGTGACGCATCGTCCGCAGAAGGGTCAGCTGAATGAACGGATTTCCGTCTGCGTGTATGACCAGACGGCTGGCGTTGCATATGGCTATCTGGCGGCGGATGCAGTGCATCCTGTGCCGGAAGAGGGCGTTGAGAATCAACGTCACACCGGTGTTTTCGCGAGCGGCGTGGAAATGCCCAGTGCCCTGCTGGTGCTTGCGGCTGCGACGGAAGAACCCGTGCCGACCCCTGCACCCACGCCCGTGCCGACCGAAGAGCCTGTAGTTGAGCCGACGGAAGAACCCGTTGTTGAGCCGACGGAAGAACCCGTTGTTGAGCCGACCGAAGAGCCCGCTGTCGTGCCGACCGAAGAGCCTGTTGCCGTGCCGACTGAAGAGCCTGTTGTCGTGCCGACCGAAGAGCCTGTTGTCGTGCCGACGGAAGAGCCCGCTGTTGAGCCGACTGAGGAACCTGCTGTCGTGCCGACCGAGGAACCCGCTGTTGAGCCGACCGAGGAACCCGCTGTCGTGCCGACTGAAGAGCCTGTTGTCGTGCCGACCGAGGAACCCGCGTCGACCCCCGCGCCTACGGACGTGCCGGATGACCTCGAAAACATCGACCGCGCGGATGTGATTATTCCGGGCAAACCGACGTTCGAAATGGACAAAGCGACGGCGGAGCTGGGCGAGAATATCACCTTCACCATCCACACGAAGAACGCCACCAAGATTTTGATGTACATTGACGGCAGCGTCAACCGCTACATCTACGACGTGCCCACTGACACATCGACGCTTACCATGTCCTTCTCCTCGATGGGGAGCAACGGGGGCAAGCGCACCATCGCGTTCCAATCCTACAACGGCAATACGCCCGGCGAAAAGTCCGCTGAACAAACGATTACGCTGACGAAGCCGTCTGTCAAGCCGCAGGTAACGGTAAAGAATATCGACAAGACGACCGTGGGTCTGGGCGAAAACATCACCTTCACCCTGAGCATCAAGAACGCCACGAAGGTGCTGATGTACATCGACGGCAGTGTCAACCGTCGCTTCGAGAATATCACCCCCGATATGACGGAATACACCTTCACCATGTCCTTCTCGTCGCTGGGAAGCAATGGGGGCAAGCGCGCCATTGCGTTCCAAGCCTATAACGGCACGACGGCGGGTGAAAAGACCTCCGAACGTGTTGTGACTGTCGCAAACGAAAGCCCGAACAAGCCGACCGTGACCAGCTGGAGTTTGAACAAATCCACGGTTGATTTGAACGAAACCATCACCTTCACCATCAACACCAAGAACACGACGAAGATGCGTGTCTACATTGATGGCAAGCTGAACCGCTACATCTACGACGTGAAGGACGGCGCGACGACATTCCAGATGTCCTTCTCGACGCTCGGTTCAAACGGCGGCGTGCGCACGGTGGCGTTCCAGCCCTACAATGGCAACACGCCCGGCGCTATGTCCGACACCAAGACGATTACCATCAGCGTGGCGAACAAGCCGCGGGTTGAGCTGCTGGAAATCAGCAATCAGAACGCGACGCTGGGCGAAAATATCACCTTCACCCTGCGCATCAAGAACGCCACGAAGGTGCTGATGTACATCGACGGCAGTGTCAACCGCCGCTTCGAGAACATCACCCCCGACATGACGGAATACACCTTCACCATGGCGTTCTCTTCGCTGGGGAACAACGGGGGCAAGCGTACCATTGCGTTCCAAGCCTACAACGGCGCAGTCGGCGGCGACAAGACCACCGCAACCACCATTTCCCTGATGAGCGGTTCGTCTGCTGCCCCCGTGATTGCGAATGTCAAGATTGACAAGACGACCGCGGTGCTGGGCGAGCAGATTAAATTCACTGTTTATCTGGACAACGCAACGAAGCTGCTGATGTATGTCGACGGGCAGGTGAACCGCCGCTTTGAGGACGTAACGACCAGCATGTCGAAGTACGAGTTCACGATGTCGTTCTCGTCGCTGGGGAATAATGGCGGCGTCCGTACGATTCAGTTCCAGCCTTACAACGGCACGACCGCGGGCGAAAAGTTTAAGGCGTACACGATTACACTGACGACGACCGTGGTCAACAAGCCGGAAGTCGTCAACTTCACCATGAATCCCAGCCGCGTGAAGCTGAATGTGCCGGTGACGTTCACGGTCAACACCAAGAACGCGACGAAGGTCGTCCTGTATGTGGACGGCAAGGCAAATACCAGCTACCCGACGACTGGCGATGTGACGGTTATCGAGCGCGCCTTCGCTTCGCTGGGCAGCGGCAACGGTGTCCGCACGCTTCAGTTCAAGCCCTACTACGGAACGACCGCTGGCGAGCTTTCCCCGGCGCAGTCCCTGACGCTGTATGTGACCGACGATCCGCTGACCGTGACCGTTCCTGCCGCGAAGCAGGGCGACGACCTGACGGTGACGTGGACGGCTGCTGGCAGCGCAGCGAAGTATGAGCTGCTGCTGACCACGCCGGACGGCACGGCTGCGCTGCTGGGCGAAACGGCGGCGTTGAACTACACGGTGCCGGGTCTGAAGCTGCTGCAGCCGGGCGACTACACCATCACGATTAAGGCGTTGTCCGGCAATACGGAGTTGGAATCTGTCAACAAGGCATTCACCGTGACAGGCGACTTCGTGTTCACGGTTCGTGACGACTCGACGGGCATCGTGGTCGTCAAGTACAACGGCACGGCATCGACGCTGACCGTTCCGAACACGGTGGCGGGTCTGCCGGTGGTGGAAATCGGCGCGCAGGCGTTCGAGGGCAACACGAAGCTCAAGAGCGTAACCCTGCCCGCGACGATTGAAATCATTGGCCGCCGCGCGTTCGCGGAATGCAAGAACCTGCTGGAAGTCAAGTAAGGGTTCATTGGGATTACGAAAGCCGGGGATTGCTGGAAAAGCAGTCCCCGGCTGTTTTGCTGCGAAAAAAACATACTTGCGATTGACGTTTCCCTGCCTATCTGCTATCATAAGATAAGCGCCCGCTATATGCCGCACACAAAAGGAGGTATGCCCTATGGAGCAGCTTGAAGTTCTGACCGAAGTGCAGGATTTGCGGAAGGTTTGGCCGCATGAAGCACTGGATTTTACGCCGTGGCTGGCGAAGGATGAGAACATCGCGATTCTGGGCAATGAAATCGGCATGGAAATTGCAGTCGACGGAACAGAATCTGCTGTGGGCGATTTCAGCGTGGATATTATCGCGACCGATATTGCAACAGGGCAGAAGGTTATCATCGAAAACCAGCTGGAAGATACCAACCACGACCATCTGGGCAAACTTATCACCTACGCTGCCGGGAAAGAAGCTCGGACGATTATCTGGGTGGTAAAGCACGCACGCGAGGAACACCGCGCGGCGATTGAGTGGCTGAATAACCACACGGATGACGACATTGGCTTTTTCCTGTGCGAAATCCACCTGTATAAAGTCGGCAGCTCCAATCCTGCGGTGAAGTTCAGCGTGATTGAGAAGCCGAATGACTGGATTAAGAGCGTTAAAAAGAATCAGCAGCAGACAGAAAGCCAGCAGTTCCGCTTGGATTACTGGACAGCCTTCAATGAATATGCGTATGCAAACGCGCAGTTCGCAAGGCAATTTGGCAAGCGAAAAGCATCAAACAAAATGTGGATGAACCTGAGCATTGGCTCATCTGTTTATGATATTTGCTTACGCGCGGTTAAAACAGAAAATCTGCTTGTTGTTGAACTGTATATTCGTGGCGACAAGGATCTTTATCATCAGTTATTTGAAAAACAGAATGCCATTGAGCAGGAATTGGGCGTTACGCTTGACTGGCGGGAACTTCCAGAAAAGAAAGCAAGCCGCATTATGCTGACACGACAGGTCGATTTTGACAATCGCAGCGCGTGGAATGCACAGTTTGACTGGATGATGGAGATGTCACTGAAATTCAAGAAGGTTTTCAAGAAATACCTATAACTTAACTCCCCCACGAAAAAATCCCCCGGAAGCTCATGCCTCCGGGGAACACTTATCTTATTCCGTCTTTGCGCTCTCTCTTGTATAATTCAGCAGTCCGCCATAGAGGATGCAGCCCTGCTGGCGCGCGGTCAGCGGCATCAGCACAATGTAATCCTCGTCCTTCGTGTCGTTATGCAGCACGAACGTGTCGCTGCCGCTTTCCACCGTCTCGCGGACGTTCGGCAGGCTCAGCATGTCGCCCTGCGCGATGCGGTCGTAATCCGCCTCATTCTGGAACGTCAGCGGCAGAATGCCATTGTTGATAAGGTTCGCCTGATGGATACGGGCGAACGACTTCGCGACGACAGCGCGGATACCCAGATACAGCGGGACAAGCGCGGCGTGTTCGCGGCTGGAGCCTTGCCCGTAGTTCATGCCCGCAACAAGGATGCCGCCGCCTTCCTTCTTCGCGCGCGCCGGGAACGTCGCGTCCACGGGGGTCAGGCAGAAGTCCGACAAGTACGGCACGTTCGAGCGGAACGGCAGGAGCTTCGCGTCCGACGGCGCAATGTGGTCGGTGGTGATGTTGTCCTCCATCTTCAGCAGCACCTTGCCGGAAATGGCGTCTGCCAGCGGCTTGCCCAGCGGGAAGGGCTGAATGTTCGGGCCGCGGACGACCTCCACCGTGTCCTCTTCGCCCGGCGCGACCGGGGGGATGACCAGATTGTCGTTGACGGTGTACGTCTCCGGCATCGGGATATCGAGGTCAATGTCAAGGCAGCGCGGATCCGTCAGCACGCCAGTCAGCGCCGTAACAGCCGCCGTCTCGCAGGAGACAAGGTAAATGCCGGCGGACTTTGTTCCGCTGCGGCCGTAGAAATTGCGGTTGTTCGTGCGGACGGAGACGGCGTTCGTGCGCGGCGACTGCCCCATGCCGATGCATGGCCCGCAGGCGGATTCCAGAATGCGCGCGCCCGCCGCAATCATGTCTGCCAAAGCGCCGTTGCGCGCCAGCATCGTCAGCACCTGCTTCGATCCGGGGCCGATGACCAGGCTTACGTCCGGATGCACAGTCTTGCCCTTCAAAATGCGGGCAACGCGCATCATATCCGTATAGGAGGAGTTGGTGCAGGAACCGATAAACACCTGATCGACCTTAATCGGGCCGCACTGCTTGACGGTTTCCACGATGTCAGGCATATGGGGCTTCGCGACGAGCGGCTCAAGCGCGGTCAAATCAATGTCGAGGATTTCGTCATACGCCGCATCCGGGTCTGCGGACAGCGGCACGAAGTCCTGCTCGCGCTGCTGCGCTTTGAGGAACGCATGGGTCACTTCATCCGACGGGAAGATGGAGGTCGTCGCGCCGAGTTCCGCGCCCATGTTCGTAATCGTCGCACGCTCCGGGACACTCAACGTTTTCACGCCGTCGCCGATGTACTCCATCACCTTGCCGACGCCGCCCTTGACGGTCAGCCGGCGCAGGACTTCCAGAATAATGTCCTTCGCCGCAACGCCGTAGGACAGCTTGCCATGCAGGCGCACGCCGACGACACGCGGGCACGCCAGATAATACGCGCCGCCGCCCATCGCGACCGCAACGTCCAGTCCGCCCGCGCCGATGGCAAGCATCCCGATGCCGCCGCCCGTGGGCGTATGGCTGTCCGAGCCGAGCAGCGTGTAGCCCGGCACGCCGAAGCGCTCCAGCTGCACCTGATGGCAGATGCCGTTGCCGGGCTTGGAGCAGTAAATGCCATGCTTTTTCGTCACCGTTTGGATGTAATAGTGGTCATCCGCGTTTTCAAAGCCAGTTTGCAGCGTGTTATGGTCAATGTACGCCACGGACTTCTTTGTCTTGACGCGCTTGACGCCCATCGCCTCGAACTGCAGGTACGCCATCGTACCGGTGGAATCCTGCGTCAACGTCTGGTCAATGCGGATGGAGATTTCCGAGCCGGGAATCAGTTCACCGCTGAGCAGGTGCGCGGACAGGATTTTCTGGGTCAGATTCATCGCCATGAGGAAAGGACTCCTTTCATAATATGCACAATGCCCAAACGGGCGAAAACAGCCGAATGAACAGCTTCATGATACAGGATTCGGCGCGGTGCGTCAATGCTTTCGGGCGGAAAGAACACAAAAAGCGCAGGCTATGAAAAACTCGCCGGATGTTTTAGACATACAGCCTCTTGACAACAAAGCTCCTATATGGTATTATTTGAAGCAAACTACTATATAGGAGCATTTGCATGAAAATGAACGGCGGATTTCTCGTTACCAAAATAAAACAGCTTGGAGACCGAATCTTTGAGAAGATTCTCAGCGAAAAGAATATTGATGCGTTCAATGGAGCCCAGGGGCGTATTCTTTATGTGCTGTGGCAGGAGGATGGTATCTCAATCAGGTCACTCTCGA
>ERZ773216.1235-NODE-1235-length-32013-cov-7.375649_pt1 | contig 32013 bp, 34 predicted proteins | sample MGYA00511259_ERZ773216 | MGnify/ENA primary metagenome ERZ773216 (study PRJEB29015, sample SAMEA2737764) | human gut metagenome | biome: human gut; feature: human-associated habitat; material: faeces | place: China | collected 2012 ... | reverse complement strand
ACAGCACTTGATTTTTATGGACCTATTTTTTTGCTTTACAGCATATATGATGGAGCAGAAGACAAGAGCCATGTGATAAAACTACTGGAAGAGCATATGGATCATTTCTTACAGGAAATGCAGACGAGTTGAAAGGGTGAAGCGAAATGAAAGCAATCATATATACATCAAATATCGGAAGCACAGCAGAGTATGCACAATTACTGGGAAAGGAATTGAAATGTCATGGTTAAAACTGCCGGAAAGGGACTGGCAAATAAACCCGACCGCACTCCCGAAGAGGATGACATGTTAGACATGATGGTAAATGGCGGAAAACGAGTATCTTTACAGAATTTGAAGGCAGTTACAGAGTGGTATAAAAGTGTGTTTTAGAAGGAGGAAAAACAGATGAAGCTTTATTTTGGGAATATGGTAACAACAGTTACTACACTTATGATTTTATCGTTGGTCGGGTTTGTTGGATATTCGATCAGTAACAGAGGCGACATTAATTTTTGGGGCAGAAGGAGTCTGTTTGTTCTGGCATATGGTCTTATTATATGCTGCTTTGCAGCCGCAAGAGACGGACTGGATAAAACAATTCAGTATACGATAGATGGAAGCTGTAATCCTGGAATATTTTCACTTGTGAGCGTTCCAAACATCGTTGGATGTATCGGAGCTGCAATCATAATTATTGCAGCAATAGCAACACCAATTGCAAAATCACAGCATATGCGTGAGATATGGTTTTATGTGATGTCTGGTGGAGTGATGCTAAAGATTGTAGTTATGGAGATTGCAAGAATTGTACAGATGTTACACTTTATGTAAAGGATTTGAAAATGAAGGCGTTTGAAAGGACAAAAACATGGCTTCAAGCAAAGAATATTTACAATTTATATTAGAACAGTTATCTGACTTAGAGGAAATTCATTATCGTGCAATGATGGGAGAATATCTGACTGGACTTTTCAATGCAATGTACGATGAATTGCCAGTTCATAAATCAAACAACAAAAAGAAATCTTTGAATGATCAATCTATAATTGTGGGGTAGCTAGATTTGAAAGACATTGGAAAGAAAAATGAGTAAGGACATTTTTAGTCGCTATAGAAATGATTTTAACAATAATTAGAAATAGAAACGAGGCAAGAAAAGATAAGCTGGAGAGAGGAGTTAATTTATTCTTCAAAGTTTTATGTGACAAACATAATAACCTATGATATTATAAAAATGATATAAGCAAAAATGAGGTATAGCAGGAAACAGTAATGTCAATGCTACGTGGACTTCGGAAGTAGGAGAACAGTTTGAATGTATATATCGGCTGTTCTTTTCTTTATTTTCACGTGCTAAAGTGGTAATGTTTTTATTATGTACAGTAGAGCATTAAAGTATGATAAAACCAGTTTTTTTGCATACGTTTAAAAGCTGTAATAAGGAAATTGGCAAACCAGATGAAAGTCTGGGACGCAAAGCTACAGGGCCTGTAAAATGGCAGCCAGTTGCATGAAATGACGTGTACTGTCTGTAGGACAGTTTTTTTTATGCTGTTATTTCTATGCAGGTAAAAGCGACGGTGGGAAATGATAGTCAGATGTATAAACTGAAACTGCATACATTGTAGTCTCCTTTAAAGAAGAATGGACACATCGGAATCGTTGAATATTTTGATACTGTAAAACAGGAAAATACAAAAGAATCAGGAAAGAAGAATGAATAAAAGTAGAAAAAAAACAGCCGTACTATTTGCATATATATTTGTGATCCTGGGAATATGGATGATGTTATCAGTACACTGTCAGGCAGCTGAAACGAATAATGATGAAAAACAGCCACAGACCATTCGTGTCGGCTCATTTGAGGATACTTTTAATTATGTTGATAAAAACGGTGTTAGACGAGGATATGGCTATGAACTCATGCAGGCTTTGTCAGGCTATACCGGATGGAAATTTGAGTATGTGAAATGTGACTGGTCTAACTGCTTTGATAAGCTTGAAAATGGTGAGATAGATATCATGGGCGATATCTCTTACACTGATGAACGTGCACAAAAGATGCTTTTTTCGGATGAACCCATGAGTGAGGAAAAATATATTCTTTATGCTGATTTATCACATACGGATATTGGGACGTCTGATTTCAAGGCTATGGATGGAAAACGCGTAGGTGTGCTCATGGGCACAGAACCTGAAATCATGCTGACAGAATGGGAAAAGAAGAATGGCATACATACAAAACATGTAAATGTGAATAATGATGATGATGTCGAAAAGAAATTAGCAAATCATGAGATCGATTGTTTTGTATCTCTGGAGGAATCTATCTGGTCTGAACAGGGAATATCATCCGTTACAACTATTGGTAAATCAGGCATATATTTTGCAATAAATAAAGAGCGCAGTGATATCAAGACGAAGATGGATTATGCTATGCGTCAGCTGGAACAAGATAGTCCTTTCTTTAAGTCAGATCTGTATAAGAAGTATTTTACACTTGATTATAAACAGAGTCTTACAGGCAAAGAAAAGTCCTGGGTGGAAGAACATGGGGGTATCAAGATAGGATTTTTGAACAATGATCAGGCAATATTTTCCATGGATCAAGAGACAGGAAAACTTACTGGTATGCTGGCAGAATATATTTCCTATGCCAAAGATTGTCTGGGGAATCAAACGTTGGAATTTAATATCCGGGGATATGACGATTACAACGAAATGCTTCAGGCACTGCAGGATCATGAAATTGACATGATTTTTTATGCTGGCAGAAATCCTGATCTTGCAGAAAAAAAAGGCTATACACTTACTAACACAGCTTGGACCTACAGTCTGATGGCGGTAACTGATGAGAAATATTTCAATGAGGATAAGTCGTATACAGTAGCTGTGCCAAAAGAACAAGAAGCCTTAAAACAGCATATTGTATTTAGTTATCCCCAGTGGAAACTGGTAGATTACGATTCGCTTGCTGATGCGGCAGATATGATCATGAATGAAAAAGCAGATTGTTTTCTCATGGGAACCAGTCAGGCTCTGAAATATGATAACAATCGAGATTTCAAGAGTGTTCCACTTACAAAAACAATGGAGGCATGCTTTGCAGTAAGAGATGGAGAGGGAACCCTTTTGTCGATACTGAATAAAACTTTGAAGGACATGCCATCTGATATGCTTACAAGTGCACTTGCTATTTATGATAGTACGGCAGATAAGGTGACTTTTTATGATTTTGTAAAAGACAATATGTTTGCTTTTTTTGTCACGGCAGGATTTTTTGTACTTACTATCATTGGAATTATCCTTGTACTTTTATGGAAGGCAAGAAAAGCAGAAGCTGTCGCAAAGCTTGCTGCAAGTGATACACAAAAACTTAATGACAAATTGGAAATCGCTCTGAAAAAAGCAGAGGATGCCAGTCTCGCAAAGACTCGTTTTCTTAACAATATGTCTCATGACATTCGTACTCCTATGAATGTAATTTTGGGCCATGCACAGCTTATGGAGAATGAACTAAAAGGAAAAGGGATGCCTGAAATGTTAGAACATTTGGAAAAACTACAGCAATCTGGGAATCTTCTCCTGGCAATCATAAATAATGTACTTGATATGGCTAAAATTGAGAGTGGACGGATGGAGCTTGATGAGAATTACTGCCGGATTGAAGCTGTCTGGAAATCCTTGTTTGCTGTATTTGATGAGAAAGCAAGGAAAAAGAATATTGCGCTTCATTACACAATGAATGTAGAACATGAGCATGTATTGACAGATGTTACCAAGGTAAAAGAAATATTGGTCAATATCCTGAGCAATTCCATAAAATATACTCCAGTCGGTGGTTCTGTTATGGTAGATGTAGATGAATTATCTTGTGATGAGTCCGGATACATGATAGAGAGGATCAGAGTCAGCGATACCGGAATCGGTATGAGTCAGGATTATCTGAAAAAGATTTTCGAAGCATTCACACGTGAAAAGAACACCACAAAGAGTAAAATCGCAGGAACCGGACTTGGGATGTCAATCGTCAAGAAATATGTTGATTTGTTGGGAGGAACAATAAATGTAGAGAGTGAACTTGGAAAAGGCAGCACCTTTACAGTTACATTAAAGCACAGGATAGCGGATGAAAGCTATTATGAAAAAAATATATGGGAGAGCCTGGAACAGGAAGTGAAATCCTCAAAGGCAGGAATATCCTTTTGGCGGAGGATAATGATTTAAATGCAGAGATCGCAGAGGCAATCCTTGAGAGTGCAGGCCCTAAGATAGAGCGTGTGGAGGATGGCATTCAGTGTGTAAACAGGATAGAAAAGATGCCAGCAGACACATATGATATGATTCTTATGGATATCCAGATGCCAAAAATGGACGGTTATAAAGCAACACAGGCAATCAGAAATTTGTCAGATAAGGATAAAGCGAGTATACCGATTATTGCAATGACAGCAAATGCATTTGAAGAAGATAAGAGAGATGCTATTGCAGCCGGAATGAATGGACATATAGCAAAGCCAATCCAGGTTGATAAACTGTTGTCGATATTATCAGAAGTAATAAGGAAACAGTCGTTATATCGGCTAAAAAATGGTACTATGGGTAAAACTGATGATGTTTGGGATGCAACATGATAGAATGGTTACAAGAAAAATTTGTAGGAATATAAAGATATGGAATTAAGATTATTACGCTATTTTTTAACAGTAGCAAAAGAACAGAGCTTTACAAAAGCAGCAGAACAATTGCATATTACCCAGCCAACGCTTTCCAGACAAATGGCGGCATTTGAAGAGGACCTGGGAATAACATTATTTATTCGAAGTGGGAAGAAAATTTCGCTTACTGATGAGGGGATTCTATTAAAAAGGCGTGCCTTGGAGATTCTTAATCTTGAGGAAAGGACGCTTGAGGAACTGAAAGGAAAAGAAGAGGTTGTAGAGAGCACGATAACCATTGGATGCGGTGAATTTGCAGCAGTGGAGACATTGGCGAAGATATGTAAAACATATAAAGAAAAATATCCGCTGGTTCAGATTGTATTGCATACTGCAACAGCAGATGCAGTGTATGAGATGATGAACAAAGGACTTGTAGATATTGCATTATTCATGGAGCCGGTGGACACCGAAGGGCTGGATTATATCCGGATCACAGATTGCGATCACTGGTGTGTCGGAATGCGGCCGGATGATCCGCTGGCAGAAAAAGAGTTTATAAAAAAAGAAGATCTTATTGGAAAGCCCTTGATCCTGCCGGAAAGAATGAACGTTCAAAGTGAACTTGCCAACTGGTTTGGGAAAGACTTTTCAAAATTACAGATTGCTTTTACGAGTAATCTTGGAACGAATGCCGGAGTTATGGCGGCAAATGGACTGGGGTATCCAATTTCAATTGAGGGTGCTGCAAAGTATTGGCGAGAGGATATTCTTGTACAGCGAAGAATTTCTCCTGAAATCACGACCAGTACGGTGATTGCTTGGCGACGGAATATTCCATATTCTTTGGCAGTCCGTAAAATGATCGAGGAGATTAATGCTTTTCAGGCATAAAACAAAATTCAATATAAGCATTAGACATAATGAAGCGATAGAGCTTAAAATAGATGTGTAAGATGAATGTAAATCTTATACATCTATTTTTTTTGAAAAATACGTAAAGAAAGGGGCTTTTTATTATGAGTAAAAAATTAGTGGCATTTTTCAGTGCAAGCGGAACAACAAAAAAAGTAGCAGAGATGATTGCAGAGGAAGCAAAAGCTGATTTATTTGAGATTGAGCCAAAAGTTCCATATACAAAGGCTGATCTTGACTGGATGGATAAAAAATCTCGGAGCAGTGTGGAAATGAGTGATAAGAAATACAGACCGGAGATTATGAAGAAAGAGATAGATATGAGCTCTTATGATGAAATCCTTCTGGGATTCCCTATCTGGTGGTATGTAGCTCCAACAATTATCAATACATTTTTGGAAGCCTATGATTTCAGCGGTAAAAAGATCGTTCTTTTTGCAACATCCGGTGGAAGTGGATTCGGTAATACTGTAAAAGAATTGCAGCCATCCGCACCAGAGGCTGTTATCACAGAAGGCAGTCTGTTAAACCGCGGAACAAAACAGAAAGTCAGTGAGTGGGTAAATTCTTTATAAACAGCAGTGTTATGGAAGTATACAGAATATGGAAAAAATGGTACAGACAGCAGGAAGAAATGCGCTTGGCGAATTTGCGCCGGAGTTTGCACATTTTAACGAAAGGGCATAATTTTTTCATTCGTTCTTGACAAGTAACCATTCGGTAACTATAATGTAGTTGCCGAATGGTTACTTTGATAAAGGAGATAATTATGGCAGAGGGTACAAAGGAACGGATTTTGAGAACAGCACTGGAACTGTTTGCGCAGAACGGCTATCTGGGGACATCTATGAATGATATTGCAGGGCAGTTGGGATTTACGAAAGCCGCCTTATATAAGCACTATGCCAGCAAACAAGAAATCTTAGATAAGATCGTGGAGCGGATGAACAAGATGGACTATGAGCGCGCTGAGGCGTATGAAATGCCGGAAACGGAACCAGACGGCTTTGCGGAAGCATATCTGCATACACCAATTCAAAAAATTCGCACATACAGCCTTGCCCAGTTTGACCATTGGACAAAGGAGCCGTTTTCCTCCAATTTCCGTAAAATGCTGACGCTGGAGCAATACCGTGATTCCAAGCTTGCACAGCTTCACCACGACTATCTGGCGGGCGGTCCTCTGGAGTATATGGCGGCCATCTTCCGCAAATTGGCAGATTCTGATGAGGAGGCTATGCAGCTGGCGTTGGAATTCTATGGGCCAATGTATCTTCTATACAGTGTCTACGACGGTGCGGAGGAAAAAGAATCGGTTTCTTCCTTATTGGCGACACACATTGATCGCTTTATTGCCAAGGTTGAGGCTGGTTACAGATCAGAAGCTGCCGGGACAGCTGTTTTAAGCAGGAGGAATAACGGATGAACTATATTCGGATCACCAAAGACAATATTGACAAGGAACATATCTGCTGCGCCATGTCCGGTAAGCAGAGTGTTGTAAAAAAGGAATGGCTGCGGCAGCGCTTTGATGATGGACTTGTTTTCTATCGCAGTGAGGAACGCGGTAAATGCTTTATTGAATACATTCCGGCTGAAAACGCCTGGGTGCCGATTGCGGCAGATGGTTATCTTTACATTAACTGTCTATGGGTATCCGGCTCCATGAAGGGACACGGATACTCAAATGATCTGCTGGAGGCGTGTATCTGTGATGCCAGGGTGCAGGGAAAGAAAGGTATTTGCATTTTGTGCGCGGAGGGCCGAAAGCGGGAATTCCTCGCTGACCCGAAATTCCTTACTTATAAGGGTTTCCGTGTGGCAGACATATCCGACTGCGGGATCAATCTTATGTATCTTTCCATTGAATCGGGGGCACAACCGCCGTATTTCAAGGAATGTGCGAAACATCCGGTGATTGAAGAAGCAGGTTTTGTTCTTTATTACACCGATCAATGCCCATATACCTATTATTGGGTACCAAAGGTGCAGGAGGCGGCAAAGGAACATGGTATCCCGTTCAATGCCATCCACATCACTGACAAAGAATCAGCACAGAATGTACCTGCACCGGTCACGACTTATGCACTGTTTCGGGACGGTCAGTTTCTGACACAGAGTATCCAGTCAGATAAAAAATTCCTGGCGCTGGCAGGTTTACAAAATTGATTTTACTCCGCTATTTTTGAGTCGCAACATAATGTTATCAAATGAAATGGAGAAAAAACGAATGAAAAATATATTGATTATTTCAAGCTTGCCAATGTGACGTGTCTTTGACCTGCGCACAATAAAGCTATCGTGCGATTCACAAGGAGTGAGTATAAAGCCCTGAAAAAGTGCTTTCGGATTTAAAAAAGGGATTCCGATACTGACAGAAAGGAAAAACATGGAGAAAAAATTGCAAAATCCAACCTCTAACAAAAATGAAACACCCGCACCGCAGGGAGGCAAATGGCCGGACGAGACGATCATTCGCTATATCATCCGTGCTTTTTTGCTGCTTATTGTATTCGCATGGGCGCTGGTAAACCTTGACGCTGTTTTGTGTTTTCTCGGCAAGGTGCTTGCACTGTTCACTCCGTTTCTGATCGGCGGCGCGATTGCTTTTTTGATCAACGTAGTTCTTCGGCCAATGGAATGCTGCTGGAACAAGGCGTGCCGCAAAGCTCCTGCAAAGCTGACCCGCCCCGTGTGCCTGACAGCAAGCACCGTGCTTATCCTTGGAATTCTATTTGCTGTGGTATTTATGATGCTCCCCAGCTTGCGGGAATCCGGCGATGAGTTTATCCAAAACATTCCGATCTATGTGGAGGAAATCGGGCGGTGGTGGGCTGACGTTGTCCAGTTTGCTGCAAAATATAACATTGTCCTGCCCGAATATGTCATAGACTCTGACCTGTTGATTGAGAAGGTCACCGCCTTGATCAGTGACGAGAAAAGCGGGATTCTCACCGTGACATGGGGCGCGGCAACTTCTGTCCTGTCGGTTTTTGTAGATGTTCTCTTGGGGCTTGTTTTTGCACTTTATTTGCTTGCGAAGAAGGAGGTCGTCGCGGCACATTTGAAAAAACTCATTGAGACAGTCCTTCCGCAAAAGACGGCGCAGCGGCTTCTTAGTATTGCCGCGCTGACCAATCAGACCTTCACAAATTTTGTCAGCGGCCAGCTTACCGAAGCGGTTATCATCGGTGTTCTGTGCTTCTTTGGAATGCTGATTCTTGGGATTCCGTATGCCGGTGCTGTCTCCGCGTTTGTGGCCGTCACTGCGCTGATGCCGATTTTTGGCGCATGGATTGGCGGCGGCTTTGGTGCGTTTTTGATTCTGCTGGCAGAACCTGGAAAGGCTCTGTGGTTCATTCTCTTTCTGATCGTTTTGCAGCAGGTGGAGGGCAATCTGATTTATCCCAAGGTGGTCGGCAAGTCCGTCGGACTTCCTGGACTGCTTGTGCTGATGGCTGTTACGATTGGCGGCGAAGCATTCGGCATCTTAGGGATGCTGTTCAGCGTTCCCGTCTGCGCCGTGCTGTTCAGCCTTTATCTGGAGTTCATGAAGAAAGCAAGCACCCTTTAAGTTGTGGTCTATTCAACAAAGACCACGGCAATTATCGAGCATATTATTTACGATGAGATGGATGACCATTACGGCGCAGAGCCGGAATATCCCTGGAATGACTGGAAAGCTGTGCTGAGGCGCAACGACAATAATAAATGGTATGGTGTGGTTCTGAAAGTATCTGCTGATAAGTTGGGGGAGTCGGAAGCAGTCGGCATTGATCTAGGGCTGCCGTTCGAGGAAAAACGAAGGGTTTTCGAGGGAGGCAAGTCAAATGGAAGACGTTCGACTTGAATTATTCATTAGTTCTTGATAAGTAACCATTCGGTAATCATAGCGTAGTTATCGAATGGTTACTTTAATGAAGAAAATAATTATGGCAGAAGGCACAAAGAAACGGATTTTGAGAACAGCACTGGAACTGTTTGCGCATACGTGCCCAGTAAAGGATAGAGTTGTATCTTAACCTGAGTATAGTTATAATACAATTATGACAGCTGCTTTCCCAGGATTATCAATGACGGAAATGATGTATGACGATGATAGGCAGCAGGGAATTTCCTGGGTATAAAAAAGCTTGCGAAGCTAATGAGAAGGGATGACATCATGGGACATTTTTATTTTGTAAGACACGGACAGACTGTGTGGAATGTGGAGAATAAAATCTGCGGAGCAACAGACAGTCCGTTGACGGAGCATGGACGGCAGCAGGCGGCTGAAACCGGGAAAAATATTGTAGAAAGCGGAATCAAGGCAGATGAAATTCTCTATTCACCCCTTAGCCGTGCAGCAGATACAGCAAAAATTATTTCTGAAATGAGCGGGATTCCCTGTAGGGAAGAACCAAGACTCATAGAGCAGAACTTTGGAAAATGGGAGTCTACGCCGAGAGACGGCAAAGAGTTTAAGATGGCGAAAGCGTCATTTGCCTGCCGATATGAAGGGGGAGAATCCATGCTGCAGCTTGCACAGCGTATCTATAATCTGCTGGATGAGATAAAACAGGAGTCTGACCATAAGACATACATTCTGGTGGCACACAATGGAATTTCAAGGATGATTCAGTCTTATTTTACGGATATGACTAATGAAGAATTTGCATCCTTTGGCGTAAAAAACTGCCAGGTGGTGCGGTATGACTTCTAATATGTATGACCTTTCCGGTCAGGCTGCGCTCTCGACCAAGGGATATCGTTTGGAATTATGGAGAATGGAGTTTTCCAGATTTAACAACACTTTGCAAGAATTCTCCCATCCTCTCTAGGTGGTGAGATGAATTGCCTTTTGGGAAAATCATGCAATATCTGGCATATTAAAACTGCGCATATCTGTGCACATGAATGAAAACAAATATAGAAGAACAAATGTTCTGAAAAGCATAGACAAACAAGTGTTCCTGTGTTATAATATAATCAGTCGAAAGTAAAAAGAAAGGCTGATTTTATGAGCAAATTGGACAGTAATGCACATTCAGTGTTTCTACTCTATTATCATTTGATTCTGGTTATAAAATATCGAAAAAAGATACTGACGAATCCTGTTTCTGAGCGTGCCCGGGAGATTTTTGAATATATCGCTCCGAAGTATCATGTTACATTAGAGGAATGGAATCATGATCGGGATCATGTTCATATTATGTTCCGGGCCCATCCGAAATCGGAACTCAGCAAATTTATCAATGCGTATAAAAGCGCAAGCAGCCGATTGATTAAAAAAGAGTATCCGGAGATTCGGCAGAAGCTTTGGAAAGAAATGTTCTGGAGCCAGAGTTTTTGCCTGTTAAGTGCTGGTGGTGCACCCATTGAGGTTATCCGCCAGTACATAGAAACACAGGGAGAAAATAAGAGTGAACATCGTGTACCGTTTTCGGATTTACCCGAATAAATCTCAAAAAGAACTATTTGCAAGGACATTTGGTTGTGTGCGTTTCGTGTATAACCGGATGCTGGCAGAGAAGATAGAATATTATGAGAAAACCGGAAAAGTATTAAAGGTTACGCCTGCAAAGTATAAGGCAGAGTTTCCGTGGCTGAAGGAGGTAGACAGTCTGGCATTGTGTAATGCACAGCTGCATCTGCAGACAGCCTATAAGAACTTCTTTCGGGATTCTTCGGTTGGTTTTCCGAAGTTCAAGTCAAAAAAGAATCCGGTAAGAAGTTATACGACAAACTGCGTAAATGGAAATATTACTTTGCAGAATGGTAAACTGAAACTTCCGAAAGCAGGTTGGATCCGCATAAAACAGCATCGGAGTATCGATGATAGTTATACTTTGAAGGGCGCCACCGTCAGCCAGGAAGCAGATGACAAATATTATGTATCATTACTGTATGCGGCAGAAAAACCGGAACATAAAATCAGGCCAGTAAAAACCGCAATCGGGCTTGATTTTTCCATGAATGAATTGTATGTAGATTCCACTGGAACTCATGCAGATTATCCTCATTTTTTCCGAAAATACCAGGAAAAACTTGCAAGGGAGCAGCGCAGGTTGAGTCATTGCAAAAAGGGGAGTAGCCGTTACATGAAACAGAAAAAGAAAATAGCCAGACTCCATGCTCATATTGCACGTCAGCGGAAAGATTATCTGCACAAGGAATCCAGAAAGATAACCAATTTTTATGATCTTGTGTGCATAGAATCTTTGAACATGAAAGAAATGAGCCAGGATTCAAGGTTTGGAAAGAGTGTTCATGATAATGGATGGGGAATGTTTACTGATTTTCTTTCCTACAAATTAGAACGTGCCGGTAAGAAACTGGTTCGTATCGATAAGTGGTATCCCAGTTCAAAAATCTGCAGCTGCTGCGGAAAACTCAAAAAAGAGCTGAAACTGGAAGATCGTATGTATAGCTGCACTTGCGGAAATCAGATGAACCGTGATGAGAATGCAGCTATCAATATTTGCAGGGAAGGCTTGAGAATATTGGGAGTTGAACTTGATGCAGAAAGAAAAATCTCCTGATTTTCCCCAAAGAACATAGATTTTGGTTGGGACTGCGTAGATACGAAACAGTTCCGCTCATAATAACAGAACCGTGGGACACACGGGGATAGCTCGCCTATGCTTTGCCCAATAGGGCAATCGAACGAGAAGCCCCCACTTCAAGCGTTAGCTAAGTGGAGGGAGTATGTCACGGAGATATTCCAATTGCTGCCTGAGTATTTTGCTCATGAAAGTATTTTTAGGAAACCAAGAGAGAAGGAACGTATAATATGAAAACTTATAAAGTTGGTCTGATTCGGGTGCTGACCACAGAGGACGAGGAATTGCTGCAGCTGCATGGAAAGCTGATAGAATCGTATTTCCCTATGTTCCAGGTGGTGTCACGATGTATTCCGGATCAACCGGAGGGAATTCATGACGATGAAACATTCGCTGTAGGTGTACCTAAGGTGGTGAATCTTGCAGTGGAACTGTGGAAGGAAGGCTGTCAGGCTATTATTATCAGCTGTGCCGGTGACCCGGGAGTTCCGGAGGCAAGACAGGCCGTACCGATTCCGGTTATAGGAGCGGGATCCAGTACTGCAGCGTTGAGTCTGTTTTTTGGCAGTCATCCGGCTGTGTTGGGGATTACTGAAGATGTACCGTCAGGATATCAGCGGATATTCGGTGATCGGATCGTAGACAATGCAAAGGGAGATGGGGTAGAAAATGTTCTGGATTTAATGACGGACAGAGGATATGAAGCTACCATGAAAGCAGCGTCTGCGCAGAAAGAGATGGGCGCCGATGTGATTGCCCTTAGCTGTACAGGAATGTCCAGTATCCGTATTGCTCCCTCCATCGAAAAGACAGTAGGAATTCCGGTTCTGGATCCTGTTTTGTGTGAGGGACTGCTGACATTGTTTGAGCTATTGAGAAGAGAAAATATGGAGGATTAGGAGTTAGAATTAGGAAGCTTCGTCTATACTAAAATATAGGCGGAGCTTTTTTATATGATAGGAAATATCGTCCTATTGTATGCATAATGATTGTATCTTAACCTAAAGATAGTTTATAATACAAATAGACAGAAGAACTGGCTATTTGTATAAATATTATGCTGGGTACACATACATTCCCAGCAGCTGCTGAACACAGTAAAAGGCAATGGAGGCACCGGATAACCATAGCTGCAACTGTGGCGCAGAAAGTGAATGAGTGAAATTATGAAACGAATTAACAATGTTATGCCAATTATTTCTGGACCCTGTTTTGGTTTTACCGGAATTTTTGTACACGAATTACGGATCGTACTTGCCAAGTTCGTGCTTTCGGGTAAAAAGCAGGAAGTTGTGGAGGAATAGGATCATGTCAAAAGATGAGTATTTGATTACCGATGCGCCGCTGAAAGCGTTGACGGTTTTTGCAATGCCGATGATTCTCGGCAGTTTTTTTCAGCAGGTATACAATATGGCGGACTCCATTATCGTCGGCCAGTTTGTGGGTTCCTCCGCACTGGCGGCGGTTGGCGCCTGTGCAGCGCTGACGAATGTTTTCATTTGTGTGGCACTGGGGGCCGGTGCTGGTGCAGGTGTGCTTGTGAGCCGCTATTTCGGTGCTAAAGAGTATGGAAAAATGAAAACGATTGTGTCTACATCACTGATCAGCTTTTTGCTGCTGAGCATCATCCTTGGTGTCTTTGGCTTTTGCTTTTCCCATGCGATGATGAGCGGATTACAGACTCCTGCTGATATTCTGGAGGAAGCAGTGCTGTACCTGCGGGTCTATTTTGTGGGCTTTCCGTTTTTGTTCATGTACAATATTCTCTCTACCATGTTCACTTCCATCGGTGAATCAAAAATTCCGTTGGGACTGCTGATCTTTTCATCAATCCTGAATATTGTAATGGATCTTTGGATGGTAGCCGGTCTGGGACTTGGCGTGTTCGGTGCGGCGCTTGCAACTTTGATCGCACAGGGCATTTCGGCTGTGTTTTCACTTTTGATTTTCTTTTACCGGATGCGGCGGTATAAGAGTATCTTTGCCTGGTTTGAGGGACAGGAGCTGCGCTCGATGCTTCGGATTGCTGTTCCGTCGGTTCTTCAGCAGTCTACCGTATCCATCGGTATGATGATCGTACAGGCGGTGGTAAATCCTTTTGGCACACAGGCACTCGCCGGATACGCGGCAACGATGCGTGTGGAGAATGTTTTTTCCCTGATTTTTGTGTCCATCGGCAATGCGGTTTCCCCATTTGTTTCCCAGAATCTTGGCGCAAACAAAACCCAGCGCATCAAAAAAGGCTATCACGCAGCATTGGTGCTGGATGTGTGTTTTGCGGCGCTTGCTTTCCTTGTCATTGAAACGCTGCACACGCAGATTTCCTCACTGTTCCTTGGAAAAGACGGAACCGCCCTGGCTTATCAGGTGTCTGGGGATTATATGAGATGGCTTGGTTACTTCTTTATCTTTATGGGAATTAAAATGGCGACCGATGGAGTCCTTCGCGGGCTCGGAATCATGCGGCCATTCCTCATTGCCAACATGGTAAACCTTGCGATCCGCCTGTCCGTGGCATTGATCGGTGCACCACGTTTTGGCATTGATTTTGTTTGGCTTGCCGTGCCGGCAGGATGGCTTGCCAACTTTCTGGTTTCCTATGCGGCACTGAGAAAATCCTGGCCGACTGAGAAAGTGGAGCCGTCTCGATAAATTTGGATGTACGGAAACGAAATACATACGTTTGTCTTGTTTGATTTATGAATATCGATTTTGTTAAAAATATGTAATGATACCAGGGTCAAAAGGTCAGAAGTTCGACGCAAGCTTGCTTGCGGGAAAATTTTTGACCCCAACATCATGTAATTGCTTTAGGAGGAAAAAACGAATATAATAACATAAACTGACAGAAGGAGAAATTTGTGATGAAGAGACAGAAAGGTTTTACACTGGTTGAACTCTTGATAGTGGTTGTTATTATTGGAATACTGGTATCAATTTCAATCCCGATTTTTACGGCACAGATGCACAAGGCAGAGGTGGCGGCAGACTGGGCGAATCTCAGGGCATATTATGCGGAAATACAAGCAGATTATATGTCTACCCAGCAACAGAATCCGAAAGTTAAAACGGATTGGCATACAAATCCCAACTATGACTGGCATTCGGTGACTTTTTTAGATGGGCATAAGGCTGAGATAAAGGCTGGAACCTGTGCAGTTAGTTTTACTACGGATAAAGGATATTCAATTGCATATAATTGTAATAAAGGTCATGCAAAATGTGACTTAGGTTTAGGAGAGAAGTATACGAGTCAATGATATAGCTTGAGAATACATAAGGAATTTCCGGTTCTAATGCTGGACATCCACCCCAAAGTCAAGTATAATGAACTAGAACAGTTGTACGATTATAATAAACGGGTAATCAGAGCACAAGCGGACATCTGATTTCCCGTTTTTGTATTGCAATGTATCCGGAAGACAAACAGAAGGAGGTACCCTATCCGATGTCAAGAAAAAATCCGTTCGTCATGCCCATCCTCAAATGGGTAGGCGGCAAACGGCAGCTGCTGGACAGCATCAATCCGCTGATCCCGGAATGTTCGACCTATTATGAGCCGTTTATCGGGGGCGGTGCGGTGCTCTTTGGGAGACAGCCGAACAAGGCGGTGATCAATGACTCCAACGAAGAGCTGATCAATGTATACCGGATGATCAAGGAAGAGCCGGAAGAGCTGATTGCGGCGCTGAGCGCCCATAAGAAACAGAATTGCGAGGAGTATTATTATACGGTGCGGGCGTGGGATCGCGACAAGGAGACGTATCAGACGCGGACCAACGTCGAGCGGGCAGCGCGGATCATTTACCTGAACAAGACCTGCTACAACGGCCTGTTCCGCGTCAACAGCTCCGGCGAGTTCAATTCTCCGTGGGGCAGATATAAGAACCCGAATATCACGAACGAGGCGACTATCCATGCGCTGAATACGTATTTAAATAAAGCGAATATTACGATCAAATGCGGCGATTACCGCGAGGCGTTAAAGGGCATCCGGAAGGGCGCGTTCGTCTATTTTGACCCGCCTTATATGCCGATCAGCTCGTCGGCGTCGTTCACGGGCTACACCGCGGGCGGCTTCGGGGAGGAAGAGCAGATCGCATTAAAAGAGCAGTGCGACATGTTGAATGCAAAGGGCATTAAGTTCCTGCTTTCCAATTCGTCCTGCGAATTTATCGAGGATTTATATAAAGATTACATCATCGACCACGTGGATGCCAAGCGCGCGATCAACGTGAAACCGGAGAAGCGCGGAGAGATTCAGGAAGTTCTGGTACGCAATTATGAGCTTGATTGATGATAAATGGAGAATTTTATTTGATAAATACCGGATTGAGCGGGAAATTGAGAAACATGGGCGGTTTTACATCACCGCTGACCAGATCCGCGAAGTCAAGGAACCGCGTTTGATGACGAAATTTGACACGCGGGAATCCCTGCCGCGGGTGTTTGGAAAGAAGATTTCGATTCTTCCGGTGTCGCGCGGCGGCTATGTGCTGGGCGAGTTTGACTTGTATCAGGATTTTCCGGAGATTCCGTCCGATATCAAACGGGTGACGAGCGCGAAGATACCCGATTACTTTGAGTCGATCGACCTTCATGACATCCGCTCGGAAGCCAGCGCGATCAACGTTATGAGCATCACGGGGATTCTGGATGATTTTCTGGGCGAAGATCGCATGGTGCAGACGGTTTCGGGGCGGATGGGGTCTGGAAATTTTGAGTTTTATGTCAGCGACTATCAAAAATCAGAGCTGATTGAAAAAAAGCCGCTTATCCAGGTACAGAATTCGCAGGTCGAGATCGACGGCGGATTTGAAAATGAGAATGTATTTACGCTGATCGAGGGAAAAAACGTCGTTCACAGCAATTTTCTGATCCGGCAGCTTTATTATCCGGCGAGACTCTGGGCGGAGAAGATACACAAGCCGATCCGTCCGGTGTTTATGGTGTATTCGAATAATATTTTCCGCCTGCTGGAATATGAATTTACGGACCTGCGCTACTACAATTCGCTGCGGCTGGTGCAGGAGCGAAATTACAGCTTAGAGGAAATCGAGATCACGCTGGATGATTTATACGATGTCTGGGCACGGACAAAGGTCAAGCCGGAACCGGCGGTTACCTTTATCCAGGCGGACAGCTTTTACAAGGTTATTTCACTGGTGGAACGGCTGAACGAGAATCCGATGACGGGCGGGGAGATCGCGCAGCTTTTTGGATTTAAGGAGCGACAGTCGGACTATTATTTCAACGCGTGCCGCTATCTGGGGCTGGCGGAGAAGCAGACGGATGAGGACGGCGTGAAAGTGCATATCACGGCGATAGGAAGACGGCTTTTGAAACTGCCGTATAGGGCGCGCCAGCTCGAATACGTCCGCCTGATTCTGGAACACCCGATTTTCCACGATTTATTTGAAGCTGCCCTTCAGATCGGAGATGTTCCGGACAAGGAGTATGTTGCAAAGAAAATGCGGGAATACCAGGTCTGCGGGGAAAATCTGATCGTGCGAAGGTCAAGTTCAGTGCGGGCATGGCTGTACTGGATTCTGACGCTGGTGAACGAAGGATAGGGAAATGGTGCGGAATTATTATATGTATCCGTTATCATGCTAAGGGGGTAATTTCGTCTCAGATGCGGCGGCGTCCGTGCATGTGATGCCAGACCGTTAGAAAAACAGACCATTTGGACAGAGAATAAAATATAGAAAGTTACAGGACAGCATATGGGCAGACAAGAGCAGACAAATCATCTTTTCAGCAATCGCGATCTGCGGATTCTTCTGGTTCCGCTGATCGTAGAGCAGATTTTAAACTCCCTGATGGGTACAGCGGACAGCATTATGGTCAGCAACGTGGGATCGGCGGCGATCTCGGCGGTTTCTTTGGTTGACGCCATCAATATTTTAGTGATACAGGCATTCTATGCGCTGGCGGCAGGCGGCACGATCGTCTGCTCCCAGTACATCGGACAGAAAGATAAAAAAAATGCGGAGGAATCCGCGAGACAGTTATCTTTTGTGGTGGCGTGCATCTCGTCGACGGTCATGGCAGTCTGCCTTCTGACACGCGGACCGCTGCTGCGGCTGATTTTCGGCAGCGTCGAGGCGGATGTCATGGAGGCGGCGCAGATCTATTTCTTCTACACGGCGCTTTCGTTCCCATTTATCGCCCTCTATGATGCCGGTTCCTCGATCTACCGGGCGCAGGGAAATACAAGGCTTCCGATGACGATCGCGGTCGTCTCTAACGGGTTAAATATCGCCGGAAATGCGGTGCTTATCTGGGACTTCCATCTTGGAGTTGCCGGTGCGGCGATTGCCACGCTCGGTTCCCGCGTTATCTCGGCAGTGGTGGTGTTCGCTTTTTTGCACAATTCCAGCCAGGAAATTGCGGTGCGTGACTATCTGCATATCCGTCCGGACGGACGCCGGATTATGCGGATTCTCTCATTGGGAATCCCAAACGGTATCGAAAATGCGATGTTCCAGTTTGGAAAGCTTGCGATTCAGTCAACCGTCTCGACCCTCGGGACGATCGCGATCGCAGCCCAGGCGATGACGAATATTCTGGAAAACTTAAACGGCATCGCGGCGATCGGTATCGGAATCGGCATGATGACGGTGGTCGGACAGTGTCTCGGCGCGGGGCGCAAGGATGAGGCGATCTATTATATCAAAAAATTGACGGCAGTGGCGGAGGTCGTCATCATCGCAAGCTGTGCGCTCGTATTTCTGGCGACGAAACCGGTCACGATTCTGGGCGGCATGGAGCCGGAGAGTGCGAAGATGTGCCTCTACATGGTCGGATGGATCACGGTGGTAAAGCCGATCGTCTGGACGTTCGCATTTATTCCGGCATATGGAATGCGGGCTGCCGGGGATGTGAGGTTTTCGATGATTCTCTCCTGCATCAGTATGTGGGCGTTCCGGGTGACGCTGTGCATTTATCTCTGCCGCGTCCATGGCTTCGGACCGATCGCGGTGTGGATCGGCATGTTTACAGACTGGACGATCCGGGGCATCGTATTCACATTCCGCTTTATGGGACGGAGATGGCTCGCGCATAAAGTTGTGTAAAAAACAGAGGGAGCAAAATGAAAATGGAGTTACAAATACTGGATTGGATTCAGCAGATGCGGACACCGGTGGGAGATGTCTGGATGGTGTTTATTTCGCGGCTTGGAAATGCAGGAATGATTTGGATTCTGTTTACATGCCTGCTGCTTATGATTCCGCGGACGAGAAGATGGGGAGCTGCGCTGGCGGCAGCGCTCTGTCTGGATGCGATCATCTGTAATATCTTACTAAAGCCTATGGTTTGCCGGATCCGCCCGTGCGATGTGAATCAGACAGTTCAGCTGCTCATTGCCCGCCCGGCGGACTATTCCTTCCCGTCGGGACATACGGCGGCTTCGTTTGCTGCGGTCGCGGCTCTGTACTTTGCCGGGGCGAAAAAATGGTGGAAAATCACACTGCCTCTGGCGATCCTGATGGCGTTTTCAAGAATGTATTTATATGTGCATTACCCGACCGATGTTTTGGGCGGCATGATTGTGGGATGCGCGGCGGGGTATTTTGGAAACCGGCTGGCGGCGCATCTGATACGGTCCTGGAGACAGAAGATGAAAAAACCAGAGGACAGAAAAAATAGATAATTTTATGTAAGAGATGCCAGAAGTTACTGGGCACGTATGCGTGTACAGTAATGCCAGAACACCTGTAATTGCCCCGTTTTTCTCTTGATATCCTTTATTTCCGATGGTATAATCTATAATCGAAATAATTTCTTTTATGATAGAAAAGGGATGATTATGATGGGGTTAGACCAGAATCAGTAATTTTATTCATTGTTAAAAGGTACGGCGTGATCTATCGACTCCAAAGCTTAGGATGATAGGAACTGCGTTTTTTGATGATGAGGTACCTGGAACGAGATCAGGGATAGCGTGATGGAGGAGAAAGACATGTTAAATTACAAGAAATATAAGAGAGTTCCGGTGGTAGATTACCCGGAGCGTGAGTGGCCGAATAAAGAGATTGAGAAAGCGCCGATCTGGTGCAGCGTTGACCTGCGCGACGGCAACCAGGCACTGGTTGAGCCGATGGTCGTAGAGGAGAAGATCGAGATGTTCAACCTCCTGGTAAAACTTGGATTTAAAGAGATCGAGATTGGCTTCCCGGCAGCTTCCCAGATTGAGTACGATTTTCTGCGCCAGTTAGTAGAGCGCAAGCTTATCCCGGACGACGTAGTTGTACAGGTTCTGACCCAGTGCCGCGAGCACCTGATCAAGAGAACCTTTGATGCCATCCAGGGTATTCCGAAGGCGATCGTACATATTTACAATTCAACTTCTACCTTACAGCGTGAGGTTGTATTCCATGCAGACCGCGAGGAAGTAAAGCAGATCGCGATCGATGGTACCCGCATGGTAAAGAAATATATGAAAGATTACGACGGAAAAGTAATCCTTGAGTACTCTCCGGAGAGCTTTACCGGAACCGAGCTTGATTTCGCATTGGATATCTGCACCGCTGTACAGGAAGAGTGGGGCGCTACACCGGACAATAAGATCATCATCAACCTTCCGGCAACGGTTGAGATGACGACTCCGAACGTATATGCAGACCAGATCGAGTGGATGAACAGGCATTTTAAGAACCGTGACAGCATTATTTTAAGTATCCATCCGCACAATGACCGTGGTACCGGCATTGCAGCGACCGAACTGGCGCTCTTAGCAGGTGCAGACCGTGTCGAGGGTACACTGCTTGGAAACGGCGAGCGTACTGGTAATATCGATGTATTAAATATCGCTTACAATATGTTCTCCCAGGGTATCAACCCGGAGTTAAATCTGGAAAATGTAAAGGAGATCACCGAGGTTTGTGAGCGCTGCACAAAGATGACCGTTGACCCGAGACATCCGTATGCAGGCAAGCTGGTATTTACCGCATTTTCCGGTTCCCATCAGGATGCGATCAGCAAGGGTATGCAGGCGCTTCAGAAGAGAACCGATGGCATCTGGGAGGTTCCGTACCTGCCGATCGATCCGAGCGATATCGGACGCGAGTACGAGCCGGTTGTCCGCATCAACAGCCAGTCCGGCAAGGGCGGCGTAGCCTTCGTTATGGATTCCTTCTACGGATTCCGTCTTCCGAAGGGAATGCACAAAGAGTTTGCTGACATTATCCAGAAGATTGCAGAAAAGCAGGGCGAGGTAGCTCCGGAGCAGATCATGGACGAGTTCCGTGCAAACTATCTGGACAGAAAAGAGCCGATGCACTTCAAAAAATGCCAGATCACAGACAAGGAGTACGAGGGCGGCGCATTCGCAACCGTTGCAATTCTTACCTTTACCGATCATGACACCGAGCGTACCGTTGAGGGCGTAGGTAACGGACCGATCGATGCGGTACAGAGAGCGATCGAGGAGGCACTTGGCATTGAGATCCGTGTTCTGGACTACAACGAGCATGCACTTCGTTCCGGTTCCGGCGCACAGGCAGCTTCCTACATCCACCTGATGGATGTAAAGAGCGGCCGGGCAACCTACGGTGTCGGCATCAGCTCCAACATTACGAGAGCATCTATCCGCGGTATCTTCAGTGCGGTAAACAGATTGTTCTACTAAAAATTAAAATGAATCAATTCAGGGTGACTGCTTGTGTACGTGTGGACAGTCGCTGGTTTGGGCGGTATGCAGAAATGTGTGCCGCTCTTTTTCTGCCTGCCCATCTTTTTTAAAACAGGTTTCACCGGATACTCCGCATTCCAATATTGACAAGAACAAAATTCCGGTGTTACGATATAGAAAACTGAAAAACTGCGTGAAATGACGATATTCGACTGAAAATTTCATGCTTATGAAAAAGAGAAAGGAAGTCCGTGAAAATGATTCTAAGGGCGAAGTATTTAATTACCGGAGATGGCAGAACCTGTTTGCAGGATCAGGCGGTGTATCTGGATAAAGAGGGAAAAATCGGCTGGATAGGAGACGCTGCGGAAGCGGCGGGGCGCTACCCGGAAGAGATGGTAAAGGATTACGGCGAGGCGACGATCCTGCCGGGACTGTTTGATATGCATGTACATTTCGGCTACTACTACAGCCAGCCGGATCTGGATAATTATGACGATTATATGGTGGCATACTATGCGCTGGAACAGGCGAAACAGTCGCTGCGGCTCGGCATCACGACGGTGCGCGATCTGTCCTGTCCGCCCAATCTGATGAAGCAGCTGCGTCTGGCAGGGCAGAAGGGGTATGTGACGGTTCCGCGTATCATCCATGCGGACGCAGGTATCTGCATGACCGGTGGACACGGACATCAGGATGGGGTCGAGGAGGCGGACAGCCCGTGGGGTGTGCGCGCCGCTATCCGAAGACAGCTGCGTGCGGGAGCTGACTGGGTCAAGATCCTGACGAGCAACCGTGGCGATATCCCGGAATTTACGCAGGAAGAGCTGGATGCAGCGGTCGATGAGGCGCACCGCCAGGGGGTGAAGATCGCGGTTCATTCGGGTACACAGCCGTCGATTCAGATGTGTATTGACGCGGGATTTGACACGATCGAGCACGGAACCTTTTTAACAGAGGCGCAGGCGCGCCAGATGGCGGAAAAAGGAATCGCGTGGACGCCGACGATCACGGCGTACACGTATTTGTATGAGCAGACGAAGCAGATGATCGAGGCGGGTGTGGACATGGACAACCCGATCGCCGCCAGAGCCGTTCACGATCAGGCATTTTTCAAACCGGCGTTTGAGGCGTACCGGGACAATTTCAAAAAGCTCTATGACACGGGAGTTACGGTGCTGGCAGGCAGCGACATGGTACTCTACAAAGCACCGCCGCTTCCGATTCATCAGGAACTCGGCTATATGGTAGACTATGGAATCACGCCGGTGGAGGCAGTGAGAACCGCAACCTACAATGCGGCGAGCGTGCTTGGAATCGAGAAGGAGACGGGTAGCCTGAAAGAGGGCCTGGCGGGGGATCTGCTGGTTGTAAAGGGGGATGTCTCAAAGAATATTCGTGCGCTGGATGATGTGCAGGAAGTGTATCTGGCAGGAGAAATAGTGTATACGGTGTAAAAGATATGAAAAAGCTGTCTTTTTCAGAAATGCAGGAGTTTTTGTTTCCTGAGATGGGAAAAACCAAAAAGAAAATAAAAACATCTTGAAATTCTAAAAGAGACAGCTTTTATTATGTTTCTATACCGCGCAGACTATTTAAAATACGACTTCATTCCCATGAACAAACGGATTCGGCGTGTGTACGGTCAGAATCTTAACGACACGGTTTGTGTTGTTGACCCAGTCATGCGGGGTCTGGGAGTGGATCTGGATGCTGTCGCCCGGATTCAGGCAGTATTCGCTGCCGTCCAGATATACGGTCAGGATACCCTCCAGAACGTAGATAAATTCTTCACCGTCGTGCTGATTCATCTCAAGCTGGTTTTCAGAGCTTGTGGTGGCAGACGGCATCAGGTGGAAAATACGCGGAAGACAGGCAAATCCCTGTGCATTTCCATTGACCAGGTACTGTACGATCTGGGGGTTGATCTGGGAACAGTGCATGGCAAAACTCCGGCTGACCGGGGATTTCTCCTGATCGGCGGAGGAGTCAAAGAACGAAGACAGACTGACTCCGAGGATCGTAGCAAGCTTTGCCAGAGAGTCGATTGCGATCGAAGAGAGACCGCGCTCCAACTGGGAAAGAAAGCCGATGGACAGACCGGACTCTTCGCTGAGCTGTTTTAGTGTGTATTTTTTTGCGGTACGGAAGGCCTTCACCTTGGCACCGATGGTAACATTATGATCCATAGATATATCCCCCTTGCGGCATCATTCTTTAATATAACATATCCACTATACAGGATTTTTGTTGGAACGTCAACTAAAGGGGTAGTTTTGACGGGTAAATTTAATTCGAAATGGAACGATTTTTTGGGAAAAAACCAAAATGGGCGGCGGATTTGGAGAAGTGAACCAGTGAGCGGATAGAAGGGGGAGAAAATGGGATAGAGAAAACGGGTGGACAGAAAATAAAAACAGGGGGAGAAACAGAATGAAGGAAATAGTACGTGCTTCGATCGAGGATTGTTCCCAGATCGAGCGCTTCCGTTTGGTGACCCGTCTGGGAAATGCGATTCTTTCCAACGGCGGGGAGGTATTCCGGGCGGAGCAGGCGATGGAGTATGCGGCGCGGGCGCTGCGTCTTGAAGCATTTAATGCGTATGTGATTGCGAATGGGATTTTTTCAAATGTGGTGATTGACGGGCGGTTTTATTCCAGCCGTATCTGTTATGTGCCGCTGGCACCTACGATTCTATGCCGGGTGGATGCCTTAAATGATCTGTCGAGAAAGATTGCGGCGGGTAAATGCGGTCCTTATGAGATGCGGATGCGCCTTGAGCAGATTGAACACATGAAAGTGCTCGAAAATCGGGGAAAGGTTCTGGCGGCAGGAATTGGAAGCGCTGGATTTTGTTACCTGTTCCAGGGCAGCCTGCGCGATACGGCGGCGGCATTTGTGGCGGGAGTGCTGCTGTATTTGTTCCTTTTATACGCAGCTCCGCGCTTTTCTTCGTCCCGGATGATGCAGACGATCATGACGAGCAGCGTGCTTGCATTGTGCTGTTGTTTGCTGTGCTGGATCGGGCTGGGAGAAAGCCTGGATCATGTCATGATCGGAGCTGTGTTCACGCTGGCGCCGGGTGTGCCTCTGACCAATTCGATCCGGAATTTTTTGGAAAATGATTATTTATCCGGTCTGATCCGTTTTGTAGACGCCTTTTTGACGGCGGGCTGTATTGCGATCGGAGTTGGTGTGGCACTGCGGTTCTGGATGTTTGCGATGGGAGGTATGCTCTGATGGAAATGGCAGGGGAAATTCTGGGGCAGCTTCTGGCGGCCTGTGTCGGAACTGCCGCCTTTTCGGCACTGTTTGGAGTCCCGAAGAAGTATTGGCTGGACTGTGGTATCTGCGGGGCAGTCGGCTGGGGCGTGTATCTGGCGGTCATGGCAGCTTATCAGACGCCGATCATCGGGACCTTCGCGGCGAGCGCGGTCTTGACGATGCTGTCGCGCTGTCTGGCGATACAGCGGAAAGCGCCGACGATCCTCTTTCTGGTATGCGGCATCTTCCCGCTTGTGCCCGGAGCGGCGATCTACTATACCGCCTACAACTTCTTCATGGGACAGGAAGCGCTGGCGCTCCAGTATGGCATGGATACAATCAAGATGGCGATCGCAATCGGGCTGGGGATCGGAGCGGCATATTCGCTTCCGGGACATCTGTTTGGATGGAAGCGGGAGATAGAGGTGTGGGAACCTGAGAAAGAAGGTAAAAAGTAGCCGCGGTTTACTTTTCCTTTAAAATATAGTAGAATACCCTCGTACTATTAAGGAAAATATGATCGGCTGCGGCAGGAGTGGGGTATTCTGCGGGCTTGGTGGAGGGGACAGACATCGATATGGACAGTAAATTTTATGAGCCAGAAGTTCTGAAACAGCTGCAGGGAGAGATTTTGTCGATTCTGGATGATTTTATCCGGATCTGTGAAGACTATCATCTGGAATATTTCGGGATAGCCGGAACGGGAATCGGTGCGCTGCGGCACAAGGGATTTATTCCCTGGGACGATGATATCGATATTGCGATGCCGCGGCGAGATTTTGAGCACCTGCTCCGGATCGTGGAAAAGAAGATGAGCGACCGGTATCTGGTTCTCAATGCAGAGCGATATCCCAATTATCCGCTGATGACGACCCGTCTGGTGAAGAAGGGGACGGTGTTTGTCGAGGAGGTTATGAAGGATGTGGACTGTCCGTTCGGTATCTTTCTGGATCTGTATGTGCTTGACAATGTGGCGGACAACCCGGTTCTATACCAGATTCAGTCGTGGACGGCATGGTTCTGGAGTAAGCTGATGATTCTGCGGGCGATTCCGCGCCCGACGCTGCAGCAGCGGGGCATCAAGGCGAAGCTTATCTGGGCGGTCTGCGGGATGGTCTACAAGGCGATGAAGCTGCTCCATATCTCGCCTCAGTGGCTGCGGATGCGCTGTGAGCGGGTCTGCCGCAAATACAATAAATACCGGACACGCCGGATGGCATTTCTGCCGGACACAAGCCCATACTGGAATGTCGTGGACCGGACACGCTGTTATCCGCTCCGAAAGCTGGAATTTGAGGGCAGGCGCATGAATTTTCCGGGAAATATCGAGGAAATGCTGACAAATATGTACGGCGATTTCATGCATCTTCCGCCGGTTGAGAAGCGCAAAACACACACACCGAGCCGGCTGGAATTTTCAAAGGAAGAGATACTGTAGTGATAAAATATTTAGCGAACGCCCTGATTGGTGGAGACGGGCAGATTGAAAAACGAAATATGAGCTGGAATATGATAGGGAGCTTTCTCTATGCGCTGGCGTCCATGGTGCTGACGATCGCGGTCATCCAGATTGTCGGCGAGGATGAGGGCGGTATCTTCTCCTTTGCGTATTCTACATTTGGTCAGCATATGTTTATGGTGGCCTATTTTGGCATCCGCCCGTTCCAGATCACGGATACGAGGCGGCGGTTTACGTTTGGCGAATATCTGCGGCTGCGCCTGATGACCTGTGGTGCGGCACTGGTGGCCGGGCTTTTTTATGTGACGGTGATCAACCGGGACTATGCCTTTGTCAAGGCGGCGACGGTATTTTTGATGGTAGCGTACAAGGTGATCGATGGTTTCGCGGACGCTTATGAGGCAGAATTTCAGCGTGACGGACGCCTGTATCTGACGGGCAAATCAAACGCATTCCGGACGGTTTTATCAGTCGGTGTCTTTTTGGGCTGTTTGAATGCGACCCATAACCTGGTCGGCTCCTGCCTGGCGGCAGTGCTGGCGCAGCTGGCGGGCGTGTGCCTGTTTGATTTTTCGGTAATCGGTCATCTGCCGCAGGTGGACTGGGAGGTCCGCTCCGGACGTGTCGGGCTGTTGTTTAAAGAAAATGTAGTCCTGTTTTTATCGGTTATCCTGGATTTTTATATTTTTTCTGCCGCGAAATATGCGATCGAGGGCAATATGGCGGACAAGTATCAGGCGGTATTCGGTGCGATCTTCATGCCGACCAGCGTCATCAATCTGGTGGCAGGCTTCGTCATCCGCCCGTATATCACGAAACTCTCGGAACAGTGGGAGCGGAATGCGCTCCCGGAATTTGCCGGGACGGTAGGCCGGCTGGCGGCAATCATCGCGGCGCTTACGGTGCTGGCAGTCGGGGGTGCCTGGATTCTCGGAATTCCGGTTCTCTCAATATTATATCCGAAAATTGCGTACATGCTGCGAGAATGCCGTCTGGCGCTGGTGTTTATCATTCTAGGCGGCGCGTTCAATGCGTATGTGAATCTGTTTTATTATGCACTCATCATTATGCAGGAGCAGAAACGTATTTTTCTGGGTTATGTCGGTGTGACGGCAGCGGCGCTCCTTATTTCTTCGCCCTGCGTACGCGCGGCAGGACTGCTGGGCGGATCGCTTTCGTATCTGCTTTTGATGGCGGCACTGACTGCCTGCTTTGGACTGACGTCGCTTGTGATGTACCGGAGACGGGCACGTGGGATATAGAACTTGTTTATAATGTACTCTCGGAGTCTTTCAGCACTTGCTTTTGTGGCTGATTTTCCGCCAGCCGCACCCGAATTTTATCAACGTACGCACCGCGTACGCCTCAGAAATTTGGGCACAACTGACAAAAAATCATCTCACAAAATCGAGCACAGAAAGATTTCGAGAGTACATTAGATAGATTTGGAGGAAATGTATGATTAATTTTGCGGTAGGACCGGTTCAGATGGACGAGGAAATCCGGGCGATCGGGGCGGAAGAAGTACCGTATTTCCGCACGACGGAATTTTCTGCAATTATGAAGGAAAATGAGCGCCTGATGAAGCAGTTCACCGGGGCGCCTGAGGATGCACGGGCGGTTTTTCTGACAGGTTCGGGCACGGCGGCGATGGAAGCGGCAGTCATGAACCTTTTTACAGAGCGCGACCGCGTGCTGGTCGTAAACGGCGGCAGTTTTGGCGCGCGGTTTGCGAAAATTTGTGAGATCCATGAAGTTCCTCATGAGGAGATCCGGCTGGAGAGCGGACGGGCGCTTCGGGCAGAAGACCTGGCGCCGTATGAGGGAAAAGAATTTACCGGATTTTTAGTCAATGTCCATGAGACTTCCACGGGCGTTCTCTATGATATGGAGCTGATTTCTGACTTTTGCAGACGAAACCAGCTGATTCTGGCGGTTGACGCGGTCAGCTCGTTTCTTGCCGATCCATTTAGGATGGAAAGATGGGGAGTTGATCTGGTGCTGACCGGCTCGCAGAAAGCACTGGCACTTCCGCCGGGACTATCGATTCTGGTGCTGGGGGCGCGTGCGATCGCGAGAGTGCAGGAGACGGCGGTCCGTTCGATGTATTTTGATCTGCGCGACTATCTGAAAAATGGCGAGCGGGGGCAGACACCGTTTACACCAGCGGTCGGAGTGCTTTTACAGCTTTATAAACGGCTGACAATGATCGAGGAAAAAGGGCTTGCGACAGAACAGGCGCGGATCCGCTGTCAGGCGGAAGATTTCCGAAGCAAAATTAAAGATCTGCCGTTTGAGATTGTTTCCAATTCTCTCTCGGCTGCATTGACGCCGCTTCACCCGACGGGTGTGGATAAAGATGGAAAACCGGTCTCGGCGCATCGGATTTTTGAGATTTTGAAGGATGAATACGGCATCTGGATCTGTCCGAACGGCGGCGCGCTTGCCGACACGGTGTTCCGCGTCGGTCATATCGGCGCATTGACGCCGGAAGATAATGACAGCCTGATTGCGGCGTGGAAAGATATGCAAAGGAGGGGACTTCTGTGAAAGTATTGATTCTGGCAGCGGGACGGGGAACCCGGATCTCGCGTTATCTGTCGGGAAAACCAAAATGTACGGTGGATATCGGCGGCGGGCAATGCCTGATCGAGTACACGATTGACCTGCTTCATTCCCGCGGCATCCAGGATATCGGCATCGTGCTGGGCTATGAGGCGCAGGTGATCCGCGAGGTCTTGGCAGACAAGGGAGTTTCCTTTTTCTACAACCCGTTTTATGATGTGACAAACAGCATCGCGTCTGCATGGTTTGCGAAGGAGTTCCTGACAGGGGACGATCTGCTGATCATGAACGGTGATGTATACCTGGAGGAAAAATTGCTTGACCGGATCCTCGCGCAGGGCAGGAGCCCGGTGATGTTTGCGGACGAGAGCCGACGGGAGACAGCGGATTATAAGTTCTTCTATGAAGATGGAATTTTGAAAAAATATGGAAAAGAGCTGACCGGGGATGATGTGACGGGCGAGTACATCGGAATCGGACGGTTTTCAGCGGCATTTATGCCGGAATTTATCTGCCGGATGGAGGAGATGATCGACCGCCAGGAGCACGGCGTCTGGTGGGAAAATGTTGTTTACAGCATGACTGGGCAGCAGCCGGTCTATGTCGAGGACGTCAGCGGGCATTTCTGGGCGGAGGTTGATTATATTGAGGATTATGAGCGCATCCTGGAACATAGAGGTGTGGAGAAGATAGTGCGCTAGATTTGATTTGAAGCGTGGAACAGGCGAGACTTTGTGGCGCTTGGAACGGATGAAGTGAATTGAATTGTTTCGAACGTGATGGATTATGATGGATTTGCTTGTTGCTTACGGACAGATTTTTGAAACTGAAAGTGCTGTATAATGACGGAATTGCAGTGGATTTTGCCGATTCAAAGCAGGAAGAGAAATAAGGGAGAAGTACAGATGCAGTTTAACAGGCATTTTATGAATCGAATAGAGAAAAAAGATGTGCTTCGGCTGCTTCTGGCGCTTGTGGCAGTCCTTGTGATGGGCGTTCTGGGCGAGTTTGTCTGCAATCTCCCGGCGCTTCGGGCAAGTGGATGGACGCGGCAGGCGACGCGGACGCTTGCTCTGGACGAGGTGCAGGCGAGTGGATTTGAGCGGTTAGAGACAGAAAAAACAGAGGTGCTGCAGCTTTCGGATGCAAGCGGTTATCTTCACATTCCACTGGACGGCAGCTATGTCAGCCAGTTTCTTTACCACTATGATTACGATGGTCTGTTAAATGCCACCGTCCGCCTCGGTTACCGCAACATCTACGGCGAGCAGCGGGAGCACGACGCAAAGATGGTCATGGACCGCAACTGCCGGGTGTTGAAATTTTCTTCGGTTCCGGTGAATGGGAAGCTGGACTACGTGGATCTTCTGATCACGCGGGAGGATCTAGACGAAGAAGGGCTTTCCTACATGAATTTTGGCGGGATGCCGCTTGCACTGACCGGGTTTGCGACGGTGGCGCGGGCAGGTATCAACTGGTACCGGCTGGGACTGTTCTGGTGTGCGGCGGCGGTTTTGATCGCACTTCTCTGTTTCCGGGATTTCGTGGCAAAGCGCATCGAGGTTGGATTTCTGCTGATCTCCCTGACGTTTGGAACAATATTTTCACTGTCGCTCCCGGCAAATAAGGTGAGCTGGGATGAGGAAGTGCATTTCGCGCAGGCATTCTGGATGGCAAATTACCGGACGCCGGTGCAGGCGGATCCGGCGCTTTTACAGGAGTTTACGGCGGGCGTAGATACCTGGCCGTACAATCAGCCGGAAAACCAGGACGAGCAGGCGGCGCTCACTTCGTATCTGAATCAGAATGCGGGTTACCGGCACGGTGAACATCTCTGGAGTACGGATCTCAACAAAACGACGATGACCGGATATGTGGGCTCGGCGCTGGTGCTGAAAGCGGGCGGGCTGCTTCATATCCCATTTGGAATCCTGTATAAGCTGGGGCGGCTGGGAAATCTCTATGTCTATGCGGCAGTTTTGTATTTTGCCATCAAAAAAACACCGGTCGGCAAGGCAATCCTGGCATTTCTGGCGCTGATGCCTGAGCCGATGATGCTGGCGGGGGCATATTCCTATGACCCGACCGTCACAGCGTTTTTGTGGCTGTCTTTTGCGGGCATTCTGGAAGCGGAGCTTGGCGGGCGGAAAATGGACTGGAAAGCGTATGCGCTCATCGTGCTTACCTTTGTCTGGGGCTGCCGCGTCAAGGCGGTATATGCGCCGCTCATTCTGCTGGGACTGATGATTCCGGCAGAAAAGTTCCGTTCTAAACGGGAAATGTACCTGATGAAGGGCGGATTTATCGTGATCTGCGGTCTGATGATGCTATCCTTCATCCTGCCGGTTCTGATCGCGCCGCGCGATATCGGGGATACGAGAGGCGACAGCACCAGCGAGAAAGGGCAGATGGCATACATTCTGGGACAGCCGCTTGCCTATGCATGGGTGCTGATGTGCAACCTGTTCCGAACGCTTCCGTCCTATGTGCTGGGCGAAAATTCCCTGGGGCTTCTGGGACACACGGGAACGATGTCATTTCCGTGGGCGCTGTATGCTGGTTCGGCGGCCGTTATCCTCACAGCCGGGCAGTCATCCTGTGGAAAACGTCTATCAAAAAAACAGAAGCTGTGGATATTTATACTCTGCGTGGGAACGGCGGTGCTGGTCTGGACTTCGATGTACATCGCATTTACCAGACCGGGTAATACCTATATCGACGGCGTACAGGGGCGCTATTACCTGCCATTTCTGCCGCTTGTCTGGCTCGTTTTAAACCCGGAGCGGGTGATGGTGCGGATGGAGAATAAAAACTATCATGCGCTGGTGTTAGGGGCGGCGGCGCTGATTCTGGCGGCAACGGTTTATCTGGATATCTGGATGAAGTTCTGCCGGTAAGCATAAGCAAGCTAGAAGAAGGCAAAGGTTACTGTATACGGGTAGGCACTTTTGGAACCGAAAGTGCCGTAAGAAAACGTGGTGGTAGCAG
>ERZ773216.1159-NODE-1159-length-33342-cov-4.860216_pt1 | contig 33342 bp, 34 predicted proteins | sample MGYA00511259_ERZ773216 | MGnify/ENA primary metagenome ERZ773216 (study PRJEB29015, sample SAMEA2737764) | human gut metagenome | biome: human gut; feature: human-associated habitat; material: faeces | place: China | collected 2012 ... | reverse complement strand
TTAAGACGACGCCCTCTCACGGCGTAAACCCGGGTTCGATTCCCGGCGAGGTCATTTTTTTCATTTTCATTTAATTTCATAAGGCCTCGTGGTCAAGCGGTTAAGACGACGCCCTCTCACGGCGTAAACCCGGGTTCGATTCCCGGCGAGGTCATATTGATCCAGACAGTAATGTCTGGATTTTTTGTATATAAATATGCCAAGATAAATTATTTTTCATTTTTCTTATAAGGAGATATGCCATTGAGAATGCCTGCTACATTGTGGCAGCAGACCAGATCGGTCAGAAGCATGAATTCCTCGCATATGGACACAGCATGGTCATTGACCCGTGGGGAACCATAATTGCAAAGGCAAGAGACGAGGCTGGTATGTTCTATGCAGACATTGACCTGGATTATGAGGATAAGATCCGTCAGAAAGTACCGATACTGAAGAACCGCAGAGCAGATATCTACGAAGTGAAAAGGAGATAGGAAAAAATGTATTTCGTGGTTTGGCGGTGAAATTAATTTGACAAAAGCCTACACGTTTGGTATTCTATTCATTGATGGTTAGCAATGGCTAATCAACACTCGAAGGCGAGGAGAGAATCATTTGACATATTTATGGATCAACCCGGTATCAGAACGTATGGTATCGGAACAGAATTTAAAAAGGATTTTAACAGAACACCAGCTTACCCAGGTGTGCTGTCAGGAAGACTGGGGCGGCATTGTGCTGAAGCAGTATGCGGAGCTGATGGAACATGCAGATGGAACGGTGGCAGATGCCAGGTGTCCGGAGGCTGTGAATCTGATAGAACGATACAATGAGGAAAGAAATCTTTCCATTCAGGTGGCGGATATCGAGCCAATCCTGATCCACTGTGCCAGAGAACTCAGCGCACGGGCGGACCTGGCAGATGGAGAGAAGATCATCACTACACCCTGCCGGATCCTGGCAGAACAGGGAAATGCGCTGGAACTGCCGCATACCCGTTTTGTGAGCTGGAAGGATTTTTTTTCAGAACTCGGAGAATCGTTGGAGCCGGCACCGGAGGCCAGTCCGATCCCGCCGGGATTTTTTACGGGACTTTCTGTGCCGGTGGTGAGTTTGAGCGGTCGGGAAGACATTGAGGATTATCTGGAGGAGCGAAGCAGGACATCGGAAGGTGAATCGGAAGACAGGATGATGTCTGGAACAGCAGGAAGTCAGAATATAGGAGCAGTGATAGCAGATGCGGGGCGCAAGCCGTTGCTTCTGGAACTTCTTTACTGCCCGAAGGGCTGTCACATGGGAGATGGAGTACGATGAACAAAAAAATCAGCAAAAACACTGCAGGTGCCTCCTCAGCATACAAAGCAATTAAATCCTGGTCGCAGCCCTTGGCCGGTGTGGTTATTGTATTTGTCATCTGGTATCTGGTCTGCAAGACTGAAATTTTAAGTGCCTATGTTCTTCCGCCGCCGGAAAAGGTCTTCCGCAGCTTTTTGAAAATGCTGCAGAGTGGGGAACTGGCACGGGATATCGGCATCAGCTTTCTGCGTGTTCTGAAGGGCTTTGCTATTGCCTTTGTGCTGGCCTTTGTGCTTGGCATGTTCCGGGCACTGTTTCCGGGAATCTCCGGTTACTATGAACATGCAGTCCAGTTTTTCCGCAACGTGCCGCCTCTCAGCATGATTCCGCTTCTGATTTTGTGGTGTGGTATTGGGGAGACTACCAAGACAGTCATTATTGTACTGGCTTCGTTCTTTCCAATGTATTTAAATATTGTAAAGGGCTTTACCAGCTGTGACAAGAAGCTTCTGGAGGTCGGTACTGTGTTTGAATATTCCGAGCGACAAAAGTTTTTTCGTATTGTGCTTCCCTACGCCATGGCAGATATTCTGGTGGGCATGCGCATTGGACTTGGTTACAGCTGGCGCGCCATTATCGGTGCGGAGATGGTGGCAGCATCCACAGGACTTGGGCATATGATCCTCTTCGCACAGCAGATGTCCCGCACGGATAAGGTTATTGTGGGCATTCTGGTGATTGGGGTTGTGGGTTATGTGACGGACCGGATCTTCGGTGCGCTCATCAGTATCTTTTTGAAAGGATCCGGAGAAAATGGCTGGAATTAAACTGAAAAATATACGGAAATCTTATCAGGTGGAAGACCGGAATGTACCGGTTTTAAATGGCATTGATCTGGACATTCCGCAGGGCCAGATCACGGTAATTCTGGGGCAGAGCGGCTGCGGCAAGACTACGCTTTTGCGGCTGACCGGCGGCCTGGAGGCGGCTGACTCCGGAGAAGTTCTGTGGGAAGGAAATCACAAGACGGCCTTTGTGTTTCAAGAGCCTCGGCTGATGCCATGGCTGACGGTCTGGGACAATGTGGTGTTTGGCCTGAAAAAAGCGGAGCAGGATAAAGAAAAAATTCAGGCTCTGATTGGGACCGTGGGACTTTCCGGCTTTGAGAAAGCTTATCCGTCCCAGCTTTCCGGCGGTATGAAGCAGAGGACGGCCATTGCCAGGGCACTGGCCTACGAGCCGGACTTTATCATGATGGATGAGCCATTTGCGGCTCTTGATTATTTCACCAGGGAACAGATGCAGAAAGAGCTTCTTCGGGTGCAGAAGGTAAAACACAGCAACATCCTGTTTGTAACCCACAGCATTGATGAGGCATTGATTCTGGGAGACCGGATCGTGGTCATTGAAAAAGGGCTGGTGAAGAAAGTTTACCCGGTGGAGACACCGGCAGAGGAGCGAAATCTCCTGAATGACGGTTTTATTTCCCTGAAACGGGATATTATAAACAACTTAAATTTTATGAACTAGAGGAGGAACACAATTATGAGAAAATGGATCGCACTGGGTCTTGCGGCATGCATGACCGTATCATCCCTGACCGGATGCGGCAGCTCCCAAAAAGAGACTGAGGCAGAGAGCACTGCCGCTGAGAACGTGGCAGAGGAGACCACTGTAGAAGAAACTACCGCAGAGGAGAGTGAGACAGCAAAATCGGATCTGAACAAGCTGGTATTTACCTACGTTACCTCTCCGTTGAACGTACCGACCATCATCGAGAAGAATCAGGGTATCTTTGCAAAGAACTTCGGAGAGATGGGCATTACCACAGATTACGCGGAGCTGACTTCCGGAGCAGACCAGACTCAGGCGCTGGCATCTGGTGATGTGCAGGTTCTGTATGCAGTTGGTGCAACTTCCGTGATCCTGTCTGCAGCAAACGGCGCGGATATCAAGGTATTAAATATGTATAGCCGTTCTCCGAAGGCATTCTGCATGTATTCTAAGGATGATACCTTAAACAGCCCGGAAAGCTTAAAGGGCAAGACCATTGCAGGCCCGACCGGAACCAACCTGCATGAGCTGTTAGTATCTTACCTGGCACAGGCGGATATGACCCTGGATGATGTCAATTACGTGAATATGAGCATTCCGGACGCAAAAGCCGGTCTGGACGGCGGCAGCGTAGATGTAGCTTTACTGGCAGGCGCAGCTGCTTACAACGCAGAGAAGCAGGGCTGCCACAAGGTAACCGACGGGGAGGGCCTTATCAAAGCCATTATTGCAGTAGCAACCACACAGAAATTCTATGATGAGCATCCGGAAGTTATCGCGCAGCTGGAGAAATCCCAGCAGGAGATCGCAGACTTCATGAAAGAGAATCCGGATGAGACCATAAGTATCGTGGCCAAGGAACTGGATCTGGATGAGGAAGCTGTCAAAGAGATGTACGGCTACTACGATTTCTCCCTGGACATCAGCGACGATGACAAGGATGGCTTCCAGAAAACCGCAGATTTTATGCTGGAGTCCGGCATGATTGATGAGCCCCTGGATGTCAATACATTATTTATCCAGTAAATCATTGAAGTGCTAAAATGAAAAGAAAGGCAGGCTGCCATAGGGGAGAGACTATGGTAAGCCTGCCCTTTCTTGATTGTGAAACTTTCTTGCGGTTTTGGACAGAATGGGTTAATATTAATAAATATAGATTAAAGTTCTTTATGAGAGGCGGATCCGGGGGGATAACGATATGGTAAAAGTATTTCTGGTAGAAGATGAGGCAATCATCCGGCGTGGAATTCGGGATCATATAGACTGGAATGCCAATGGTTTTGAATTTGTCGGTGAAGCAGGGGACGGGGAATATGCATACCCGCTGATCATGAAAACAAAGCCGGATATTTTGGTAACGGATATTAAAATGCCGTTTATGGATGGGCTGCAGCTGAGTAGGCTGGTGAAAAAAGCACTTCCTGCGACAAAGATCATTATCCTCAGTGGCTACAATGAATTTGAATATGCGAAAGAAGCGATCAAGATCGGGATCAATGATTATCTGTTAAAGCCGGTTACTTCCGCCGGTCTGATCGAGGCCCTCCGCAAGGCGGCCGACGCAATTTTAGAGGAGCAGGAAAAGTCCAGACTGTTGGAACGTTATTTTGTCAGTTATGAAAAGTACACAGAGTTTCTGGATCAGACAGACTATAAGGGCGTGGACAGAAAGCTTGTCAGTGATTTTCTCAAGCTTGGTTCTGTCGATGAATGTGATGCATTTGTGGAGGAATATTTCGCGGCGATCGGAGAACATAATTACCAGTCTCTGCTTCTGCGGCAGTATATGACTATGGATATTTTCTATTGTATACAGGAATTTTTAAAAAGAATTAAGGCAGAGCTGTCCGATATTCCGGAGCAGGCTGTCAACATTCAGATGGTTCCGAAGGTAATAGGAAATGTTGAAATGACAAAGGAGTATCTCAAGGAAGAATTCCGGATTGCGCTGCAGGCGAGAGACGGTGTTTCACAGGATCGCTACGGAAGTGTGATCCGGGATGCAAAGAATTTTATACGTGAGCATTTTAACCAGGGCGACCTTTCTCTGAACCAGATTGCTGCACATATCGGAGTCAGTCCAAGCTATTTCAGCTCAATCTTTAAGCAGGAAACCGGGCAGAATTTTGTGGAATATCTGACCCAGGTGCGCATGGAGCGTGCATGTGAGCTCCTTAAGTGTACATCTTACCGTACAGCAGAGATCGGAGAGCAGGTTGGCTACAATGACGCTCATTATTTCAGTGCCGCCTTTAAAAAAGCTATGGGCCAGTCACCAAAGGATTATAAGGCCAGTCAGCTTCGTCAGGAATAAAGCTGAGGGGGAATATGGATAAAAAAGAATATACAGAACAAAATGAGATCCGAACGCTCAGACCGGAACAGACCAATCGAAAACGAGCGGTCTTGTCTTTGCGCGCACGGCTGATTTTTCTCCTGTTTGTCATTGCAATTCCGCTTACCGGCATGGTGCTGGGAATACAGAATATGTTCGAATCGTATTCCGGCGCCTACGACGGAATCATGGAAAATCTGAAGATCGCGAATAATTATAATCTGTCTTTTAAAGCGGATATGGAATATTCGATGTATCGGGTTATGATCGGTCTGATCGATGCCGGGCAGTTTGAAAACGGAGATATTGTGGAGGGAACGACCAAGTATGCGACTGTTGTCAAAAATCCACATAGCCTGATCGCGTCGGCAAGACAGGCCTTTGAAAAAACGATCGACCGGGAAGCAGGGTCAGACTGTGATATTAAGATCCGCGGCATCCTGTCGTGTCTGGATTCGCTGGAGCGGGCTGTGGATAAAATGATCGCGAATTCCGCTGAAGGCGGAAAATACGATGAAAATGTCAGTATCTGGGAGAATGATATCCAGGGACTTTGTTCCATGATCCAGGAATATATTACACAGTATATCTATTATGAGACTATTAATATGGAGCATCTGCAGAATGAACTGAAGCTGCAAATGGCAGACCGGATGCAGGGATATCTGGCCCTTCTGGCAATGGTACTGATCGTCGGAAGCTGCTGTTCCGCGGCAATCACAAGATCGATCACAGATCCGTTACGGGAACTGAGACAGACTGCTGAACAGCTCGGAAGCGGAAATCTGGATGCGCGAGCCCGGACAGGAGGTCTGGAGGAGATCAGTGTTCTGGCGCAGGCCTTCAATCAGATGAGTGACCGCATCCGCCGTCTTCTGGATAAGACAAGACAGGAGCAGAAAAATCTGCGTGAACTGGAGCTGCGGCTTCTTCAGGAACAGATCAGTCCGCATTTTCTCTATAACACACTGGATTCCATTGTCTGGATGGCGGAAGGCGGAAACAATCGTCAGGTGGTTGAGATGACAACTGATCTGAGCGATTTCTTCCGTACGGTCCTTTCGGGAGGACGGGAATTTGTTACGATAGAGGAAGAGGAGTCTCATATCCGAAGCTATTTAAAAATCCAGAAAATCCGTTATGAAGATATCCTTGATTATTCGATCGAAATTGAACCTTCGATCCGGCGGAGGATTGTCTTGAAGATGCTCTTGCAGCCGCTCGTGGAAAATGCTCTTTATCATGGCATTAAAAATAAGCGGGGCGGCGGCTGTATCCTGATCCGCGGCTACGAGGACCGCAACGGGCTGGTTTTTGAGATTGAGGATAACGGGATCGGCATGGATGAGACCGAGCTTGCGGCAGTAAGAAAAAAACTCAGACTGGAACCGGGAGAGGAACTGCAGCCGATCGGAAATGGCGGATTCGGACTGCACAATGTTGCGCAGCGAGTACGGATCTACTATGGAGATCAGGCAGAAATATTAGTGGAATCAGAAAAAAATATCGGTACCTGCTTTAAGATTTACCTGGGAAATCGAAAGAATTCATAACATTATCATAAAAAAATGTATTTTGTGCCGCAGCGGTTATATCGGGTACAAAAAAGAATCTGAAATGGTAAAAAATAACATACCTTTTTCCAAAGATGCTCCGTATGAAAATGACGGAGCATTTAGTATAATGGGCTTACAAAATAAATCGATTGGTTCTTAAAGGAGGAAACAGTATGAGAAAAAAATTAATGTCCGCAGCTTTAGCAACCGCAATGGCTTTGTCTGTAACTGCATGTACAAGCAATCCGGCTGACAAAACGACAGCAGCTCCAGCAGAGACCAAGGCTGAGGCAGCAGAAACTACTGCAGCTGCTGCAGAAGAGAAAAAAGAGGCAGCAGACGGCGAACTGATCACGGTTGGTTATGCACAGGTTGGTGCTGAGTCTGACTGGAGAACCGCGAACACCGAATCCTTCAAATCCACCTTTACCGAAGAAAACGGCTATAAGCTGATCTTTGATGATGCGCAGCAGAAACAGGAGAATCAGATCAAGGCTATCCGCTCCTTTATCCAGCAGGGTGTTGACTACATCGTAGTTGCTCCGGTAGTTGAAACAGGCTGGGAGACTGTTCTGGAAGAGGCAAAAGAGGCTGGTATCCCGGTTATTCTTTCTGACCGTCAGATGCAGCTTTCCGATGACAGCCTGTATGAGGCATGGGTTGGCGGAAACTTTGTAAAAGAAGGTGAAACCTGCGGTGACTGGCTGGCTGATTATTTAGAGAAGCAGGGACGCAGCGACGAAGAAATCAATATGGTTACCATTCAGGGTACCATCGGTGCATCTGCGCAGGTTGGCCGTACCGAGGGCATGGACAACAAGCTGAAAGAGCATTCTAACTGGAAGATGCTTGACAGACAGTCCGGTGAGTTTACTCAGGCAAAAGGACAGGAAGTTATGGAGTCCTTCTTAAAGAGCTACGATGATATCGATGTAGTAATCTGTGAGAACGATAACGAAGCATTTGGTGCGATCGATGCGATCAAGGCAGCAGGCAAGACCTGTGGTCCGGACGGCGACATCATCGTTGTAAGCTTTGACTCTGTAAAGGCAGCATTTGAATCCATGATCGCAGGTGATTTAAACGCAACTTTCGAGTGCAACCCGCTTCATGGTCCGCGTGTAGCTGAGATCATTCAGAAGCTGGAGAAGGGCGAAGAAGTTGAGAAGATCCAGTACGTAGATGAGGCATACTTCGATACCAGCATGGATCTGGAAGAAATCTTAAAGACAAGAGCGTACTAATTGCAAATAATCGCAAATAATCGGACAGGCAATCGCTTTTAGGAGGCGCGGGGCCGGAGGCTTAGGTTTCCTTCCCCGCGCCTCTTTTTTCAAATAAGGAGGCAAAGCTTTTATGGAAAAGGATTCCGTTCTTGAGATGAGGCATATTTATAAGACATTCCCGGGTGTAAAAGCTCTGCAGAATGTGGATTTTACCTTAAAAAAAGGCGAGATCCATGCCCTGATGGGGGAAAACGGAGCTGGAAAATCTACCCTGATCAAGGTGTTGACGGGTGTAGAGGAATTTGAGACAGGAGAGATCCTGATCGATGGCTGCGACCATGCAATTGTGAACCGCAGTCCGCAGGAAGCACAGAACCGGGGCATCAGTACAGTGTATCAGGAGGTCAATCTTTGTCCGAACCTGACTGTGGCAGAGAATCTGTTTATCGGACGTGAACCGCGAAAAGGCGGATTGATTGACTGGAAAACGATGAATAAAAAGGCCGGCAAGTTGCTGCAGGACCTTGACATACATGCAGATGTAACACAGACGATCGATAATTATTCGATCGCGATCCAACAGATGGTAGCGATCGCACGTGCAGTGGATATGTCTGCGAAGGTATTGATTCTGGATGAGCCGACTTCTTCTCTGGATGACGGAGAGGTAGAAAAGCTGTTTACTCTGATGCGTCGCCTGAAAGCAGAAGGTGTCGGCATCATTTTTGTTACGCATTTCCTGGAACAGGTTTATGCAGTCTGTGACAAGATTACGGTATTGAGAAACGGACAGCTGGTTGGCCAGTTTACAACGGCAGAGCTTCCGAGAGTCCAGCTGGTGGCAAAGATGATGGGAAAAGATTTTGATGATCTGGCTGCGATCAAGAATTCCAGGTCAGAAGAAAAGCATGGTGATGACGATGTCGTTATCAAGGCAGTCGGACTTGGAAAGAAGGGTTACATCAAACCCTTTGATCTTGTTATTCATAAGGGAGAGGTCGTTGGCTTTACCGGTCTTCTCGGCTCCGGCCGTTCCGAAACCGTCCGTGTCCTGTATGGAGCGGAAAAACCGGATGAAGGCGAGCTGAAAGTAAACGGAAAAACGCTTACAGCCCGTCATCCGCTCATGTCGATGAATGCAGGCATGGCATATCTGCCGGAGGATCGTAAAAATGAGGGCATTATCGCCGATCTGTCTGTTCGTGAAAACCTGATCATGGCACTTCAGGCAAAACGCGGTATCTTTCACCTTTTAAGCCGGAAACAGCAGGAAGAATTTACGGATAAGTACATCGAGATGCTCCAGATCAAGACAGCCAGCCGCGAGACACCGATCAAATCACTTTCCGGCGGTAATCAGCAGAAGGTGATCATCGGACGGTGGCTTCTGACAAATCCGGATTTTCTGATCCTCGACGAGCCGACCCGTGGTATTGATGTCGGTACGAAGACGGAGATTCAGAAGCTGGTGGTCAAGCTGGCGGAACAGGGCATGGCGGTTGTATTTATTTCTTCGGAAATTGAGGAGATGCTCCGCACCTGCGATCGCATGGTTGTCATGCGTGACGGAACAAAGGTCGGAGAGCTTTCCAATGACGAGATGAATCAGTCCACCATCATGTCAACCATTGCAGGAGGACAGTAACTATGAAAAATATGACGTTTAAGAAAATTACATCGCAGCGGCTCTTTCTTCCGATCTTCTGCCTTGCGCTGGTATTGTTGGTAAATATCATCACGACACCGAACTTTTTTGCGATTGAAATCCGAAATGGCGTTCTTTACGGATATCTGATCGATATCATCAACCGTGCATCAGAGCTGGTGATCCTGGCAGTCGGCATGACGCTGGTCGTATCTTCCTCAGCAGGAACCGATATTTCTGTCGGAGCGATCATGGCGGTCAGTGCAGCGGTCTGCTGCAATATCTTAACCGGCGGGGAGCGTGCGGCAACGGCTTATGCAAATCCTCTGCTCCTCGGCTTTCTGGCGGCTTTGTTAGTCGGTGCGGCAATCGGCTGCTTTAACGGCTTTCTGGTGGCAAAATTAAATATCCAGCCCATGGTAGCAACGCTGATCATGTTTACAGCCGGACGAGGCATCGCGCAGCTGATCACAGATGGACAGATCACCTACGTGCGTGTAGACAGCTATCGTACGCTTGGCGCTTCCCTTCCGGGCTTCCCGGTACCGACGCCGTTTATTGTGGCGGTCATCGTGGTGGCGCTGACCTCCCTCCTGCTGAAAAAGACAGCACTGGGCATGTATATCCAGTCGGTTGGTATCAATAAGCGGGCATCTCAGCTGGTCGGTATCAAATCGGTGATGATCATTTTCCTGACCTATGCGTATTTAGGCCTTTGTTCCGGTCTTTCCGGACTGATCGCTTCAAGCCGTATCTATTCCGCAGATGCAAACAATATCGGTCTGAATATGGAGCTGGATGCGATCCTGGCGGTAGCGATCGGCGGAAACTCTCTCGGCGGCGGAAAATTCTCTCTGGCCGGTTCAGTCATCGGTGCATTTACGATCCAGGCACTGACGACCACCCTTTACGCGATGCATGTCTCATCGGATCAGGTTCCGGTATATAAGGCAATTGTTGTAGTCATCATCGTAGCACTGCAGTCTCCGGGCTTTGCGAGATGGAGAAAAGCATTTGTTCAGAAAAAAGAACAGAGCACGGCTGGAAAGGAGGCGGCATAAATCATGAAAGAAAAGAAGAAATTAAATCAGAATTCATTTCTGCTTCTGGTCACGATCGTGCTGTTCTTTGTCATGTACGCAATTGGCTGTGTTGTTTTTAATGCACAGGGTTTTGCCAAGACGCAGAACTTTTTAAATCTGTTTATTTCCAATGCAGGCCTGATCGTGATTGGTATCGGCATGACGATCGTTATGATCACCGGCGGTATTGATATCAGTGTGGGTTCGTTTGTGGCAATGGGCTGTATGATGTTGGCATGGATGATGGAAAAAGGCGGCATCGGTGCAGTTCCGGCAGTTCTGATCGTTCTGGTGACCGGAATTGTGTTTGGCCTGGTACAGGGTTTTCTGGTTGCCTATATGGATATCCAGCCGTTTATCGTAACGCTGGCCGGTATGTTCTTTGCCAGAGGTATGACGGCAATCATCTCCAAGGACATGATCAGCATCACCAATGAGACCTTCATGGCTTGGGCAAAGCTGAAGCTCTATTTTCCATTTGGCGGATATCTGAATAAAAAGGGTGTCATGATTTATCCGTATATCTATCCGACGGTTGTGATCGCGCTGATCCTTCTTGTTTTAGCCTTTATCATGCTGAAATTTACAAAGTTCGGCCGCAGCATCTACGCTATCGGCGGTAATGAGCAGTCTGCGCTTATGATGGGACTGAATGTACGCCGTGTGAAACTGAAAGCATACGTGCTGGATGGCTTCCTCTGCGGAATCGGAAGCATTCTGTTCTGTTTAAATACGCTGGGAGGATTCGTAGAACAGGCGAAAGGCTTTGAGATGGATGCAATTGCCTCTTCTGTCATCGGTGGAACACTGCTGACCGGAGGTGTCGGAAATGTCTTCGGAACGCTGTTTGGTGTTCTGATCAAAGCAACGATCGAGGCATTTATTACATTCCAGGGAACTCTGTCATCCTGGTGGACCAGAATCACGATCGCAGCATTGCTTTGCTTCTTTATCGTACTCCAGTCTGTACTGGCTATGATGAAAAAGAAAAAATAACTCCCAAAACTTGTACTTGGATTTCGGAAATATGACTGAGATAATCGGCGGGATTCCAGGTTAAAATTAGCAAAAACAGACAAAATCCTGTCAGAAAAAGATGACAGGATTTTGCTTATTACGGAAATAAAATACAACATTGTGAGAGGAATACAAAAAACAGAGGAAAAATACGAGACAGTTTTGTGATAATGTAGTAAACTGAACATAGAATAACAGAATTGCAAGGAGGATCATACGCATGAGTGCAAACAAAGAAACCATCGCACAGTGGATCCGGGAAAAGAAGACTGCCCTCGGTATCGAGTTCGGCTCCACCCGTATCAAAGCTGTTTTAGTGGGAGAGGACCATACACCGATCGCATCCGGTGACCATGACTGGGAAAACCGCCTGACGGATGGCATATGGACTTATACATTGGAAGATATCTGGACTGGTATCCAGGACGCATATGCAAAGCTGGCAGCGGATGTGAAAAACCAGTACGGTGAGACCTTACATGCAGTTGGCGGTATTGGCATCAGTGCCATGATGCACGGTTACATGGTATTTGACAAGGCAGGAGAACTTCTGGTTCCGTTCCGCACCTGGAGAAATACCATCACCGCAGAGGCATCCGAAAAACTGACGGAGCTGTTTGCGTACCCGATCCCGCAGCGCTGGAGCATTGCGCATCTGTATCAGGCAATTTTAAATGGGGAAGCTCATGTACCGGATATTGATTACATGATCACTCTGGAGGGTTATGTACACTGGAAACTCACCGGCCAGAAGGTGCTTGGCATTGGTGATGTGGCAGGTATGTTCCCGGTAGACATCCATGCTCATGACTTCGATCAGAAGATGGTAGCGAAGTTCGATGCGCTGGTTGCAGACAAGGGTTACTCCTGGAAGCTGCGCGACATCCTGCCGAAGGCTCTGGTAGCAGGAGAGGATGCAGGCAGCTTAACAGCAGAGGGCGCAAAACTCCTGGATGTGAGCGGCAACCTGGAAGCAGGCATCCCGATGTGTCCGCCGGAGGGCGACGCAGGAACCGGTATGACTGCCACCAACAGCGTAAAGGTCCGCACCGGCAACGTATCCGCAGGTACCAGCGTATTTGCCATGGTAGTCCTGGAGAAAGAGTTAAAGAAGGTACATCCGGAGATCGATCTGGTGACTACCCCGGCAGGAGATCTGGTGGGCATGGTACACTGCAACAACTGTACCTCCGACTTAAACGCATGGGTCGGTCTGTTCAGAGAGTTTATGGAGAGCATGGGCATGGAGGTTGACATGAACCGCCTGTTCGGTGTCCTTTACAATAAGGCATTGGAGGGAGACAAGGACTGTGGCGGCCTGCTGGCATACAACTACTTCTCCGGCGAACACATCACCGGTTTTGAAGAGGGACGCCCGCTGTTCGTACGCCGTCCGGACGACAAATTCAACCTGGCTAACTTTATGAGAACCCATTTGTATACCTCCCTTGGCGCGTTAAAGACTGGTCTGGATATCCTGTTCCGCGATGAACAGGTAAAGCTGGATGTCCTGCTTGGTCATGGCGGTCTGTTTAAGACCAAAGGCGTAGGCCAGAAGATTATGGCAGCCGCAGCCGGAGTTCCGGTGGAGGTTATGGAGACCGCAGGCGAGGGCGGTGCATGGGGCGCAGCACTTCTTGCCGCTTACCGCGTATGGAAGGCGGAAGGTGAGAGCCTGGATGCTTACCTGGAGAAGAAGGTATTCGGCGGTCAGCACGGAACAGTTATGGAGCCGGATGCAGAGGATGTGAAGGGCTTTGACGAGTTTATGGTACGCTATCACGCAGGTCTTCCGATTGAGCGGTCAGCAGTGGAGACCATGCCGGAAAAATAAAATCAGATCAGGGAGGAAACAGTTATGCTGGAAGCATTAAAACAGCAGGTATATGAAGCAAATATGGAGCTGCCGAAGCGCGGTCTTATTACCTACACCTGGGGAAATGTCAGCGGAATCGACAGGGAGAGCGGTTTATTCGTGATCAAACCGAGCGGTGTAGATTATGATCTGCTGAAACCGGAAGATATGGTTGTCATGGATTTAAACGGAAACCGTGTAGAGGGAACCATGAACCCGTCCTCCGATACTCCGACTCATGTAGAGCTTTATAAAGCATTCCCGGAGATTGGCGGTATCGTTCATACCCATTCCCCACATGCAACCGCATGGGCACAGGCAGGCAGAGGGCTTCCATGTTACGGAACTACACACGCTGACTATTTCTACGGCGAGATTCCATGCGCAAGAAACTTAACCGCAGAGGAGATCGAGGAAGGCTATGAGAAGAACACCGGTCTTGTCATCGTAGAGACTTTCCAGGGTAAAAACCCGATGTATGTTCCTGCTGTTCTCTGCAAGAACCATGGCCCGTTCACTTGGGGCAAGAGCGCCGCAGAAGCCGTACACAACGCAGTTGTGCTGGAAGAAATCGCCAAGATGAATTTCATGACCGAGCTCATCAATCCGAATGCGGACAACCGCACACCGCAGTGCATGCAGGACAAGCATTTCTTAAGAAAGCATGGTCCGAACGCGTATTACGGACAGAAGAAGTAACAAAATCCGTTGCAGTTCGTATGAACTGTGACAAAATTGTACGAAAAAGTAAAATCTGTTTGCAAAATATGTGGACAGGGCTTACAATTTCCATAGAATAATTAATCCAAGGGGGAATTTTAAATCATGAAATTTTTCGTAGATACCGCAAATGTAGACGAGATCCGTAAAGCAAACGATATGGGCATTATCTGCGGTGTGACCACCAACCCGTCCCTGATCGCAAAAGAGGGCCGTGATTTCAACCAGGTGATCGCAGAGATCGCTTCCATCGTAGACGGACCGATCAGCGGTGAGGTAAAGGCTACCACCACCGACGCAGAGGGCATGATCAAAGAGGGCCGCGAGATCGCAGCCATCCATCCGAATATGGTTGTAAAGATCCCGATGACCGTAGAGGGCTTAAAGGCTGTTAAGGTTCTCCACGCGGAAGGCATCAAGACCAACGTAACCCTGATCTTCTCCGCAGCACAGGCTCTGCTGGCTGCAAGAGCAGGCGCAACCTACGTGTCCCCGTTCCTGGGAAGACTGGATGACATCTCCATGCCGGGTATCGACCTGATCAACGAGATCACCGAGATCTTCATGATGCACGATATTGAGACCGAGATCATCGCAGCAAGCATCCGCAACCCGATCCATGTCATCGACTGCGCAAAGGCTGGCGCTGACATCGCAACCGTACCGTACAAGGTATTAGAGCAGATGACCAAGCACCCGCTGACCGACCAGGGTATTGCAAAATTCCAGGCAGACTACAAGGCTGTATTTGGAGAGTAAAGTTTACCGGTGTGTATTCCGATATTCCTTCGGCGTCATGCCGTAATGCTTTTTCCATGTCCGGCAAAAATAACCGGAATCAGAAAAACCTGTTTCTTCCGCAATGGAGGAAATGGGTTTTTCTGTTTCTGAGAGCAGAAAAGCCGCGCGCTGCAGCCGGTAGGAGATCAGATAGGCAATGGGAGAAAACTGAATATGGTCCTGAAAAATCTGAAGTGCTCTGCTTTTGCTTACGGAAGCTGACGCGGCTATCTCGTCCAGGGAGAGGGGGTCACGAAAGCGATCCTGTATGTACTGCATCATAAGCTGCAGTTTTGTCTGGGCCATGTCTGTGCGTCTGACAGAAGTTCCGGATATATCCTGTAAATGTTCAAACAGAGTATTCCATAAATGAAAAAGAAGGCTAATGGTCAGAAGCCTGGATGAAGACGGCTGTTTCTGAAGTTCAAAAACAGAATCCAGATTGTCCAGTATATTCTTTTGCCATGAAACTTCCGGAGAAAATATCTGAAAAGGAATTGCGGCATTTACAAGAGGGTGAATGAAATCCTGATAAATCCCAGTCTGCTCGGCGGCGAGAAAAACAGGAGAAAACACAATGTTGGGGATAATGGCATGATTGTCTGCTTCAAACCGGTGAAGAATACTGCGATTGATAAACAGGCCATATCCCTGTTCAAGATCAAATTGTCGGATTCCGACTGAACAGTGAACGGTGCCTTCCTGAACCACAAGAAACTCAAGTTCCTGATGCCAGTGCCAGTCCATCCGGTGAAAGTCAAAATCCCAAATATCTTCGAGATAGAAGGCAAAAGGATACCTTGGATTTCCGTGCAGGCTGGTTTCACGGAAGGATTCGTCTGTCTGGATTACTGTTTTACATGAAGATATCATAAATGGCTCCTTCCATAGGGCATTGATTATGGATGCGTTCATTAACTTACTGGCTTACATACATTTGTTGTGTGATATTATACAATAAATATATGATTTTATCCAATGAATATTTTTAATATTACGATATAATCCAATATAGAACAGGAAAAGGAGAAACGGAATATGAAATATTCTTATGACAGCACCATGCGGGCCTGCTTTACCGGCTATATTGTCCAGGCCATTGTAAATAACTTTGCGCCGCTTTTATTTCTGACCTTTCAGCGTACGTATCACATTCCGCTGCAGCAGATTACTCTGCTGGTGACGTTTAATTTTGGAATTCAGCTTCTGACAGATCTGCTTTCTGTTGCTTTTGTAGACCGGATGGGGTATCGGGCCTCCATGGTCCTGGCCCATATTTTGTCAGCCCTGGGCCTGATCTGCCTGACGGTATTGCCAGAGCGGATGGGACACCCATTTGCCGGAATCCTAATTTCGGTCATTGTTTACGCTGTGGGAGGCGGACTTCTGGAGGTGCTGGTAAGCCCTGTTGTGGAGGCCTGTCCCTCCACACACAAAGAAAAGGCCATGAGTATGCTGCATTCCTTTTATTGCTGGGGACATGTTGGTGTGGTACTTTTCTCAAGCATTTTTTTCAAACTTGCAGGGATTGAAAACTGGAAACTTCTGGCGGTTTTATGGGCTGTGATCCCCATTCTGAACGCCCTGATCTTTACCAGAGTTCCCATTGCGCCGGTACTTCCGGAAGGAGAAGAGGGAATGACCATAGTAACGCTTTTTCAAAACCGTACCTTCTGGCTTTTATTTGTGATGATGATCTGCGCGGGTGCCAGTGAGCAGTCTGTCAGCCAGTGGGCTTCTCTGTTTGCGGAAAAAGGACTTGGAATATCCAAAACAGCAGGAGACCTGGCGGGCCCCATGGCATTTGCTTTCCTGATGGGAGCTTCCCGCGCTTTTTATGGAAACTATGGAGAAAAAATAAATCTGGATCGTTTCATGGCTGTTAGCAGCGTTCTGTGTATCTTATCCTATCTGTGCCTGGTATTTATGCCGGTTCCGGTTTTAAGTCTGGCTGGATGCGCTCTGTGCGGTCTGTCTGTTGGAATCTTGTGGCCCGGAACCTTTTCCAGAGCATCAAAGGCGCTGCCGGCAGGAGGAACTGCTTTGTTTGCGCTTCTGGCTTTAGGCGGAGATATCGGCTGCTCGGGAGGCCCGACTCTGGTTGGAATGGTATCTGGAATGTGCAAGGGAAATTTAAAGGCAGGAATTCTGGCAGCTTTGATTTTTCCGGTTTTGCTTTTGACCGGAGCAAAGTTTGAAACAAAAAAAGATAAAATTAGCAGCTGACAGATTCTTTGCTCTGTGCTAATTTAAAATCAGTCAAATAAACATTCGAAAGTCGATGATCAAAGAGAGTACATCTGAGGTGACATCACAGAGAGCTGCCGGTTGGTGGAAGGCAGTATGAAGCTTCTTTTGGAATGGGTTTGTGAGACGCCAGGCGAACGCTTTGCAAGTAGCTGAGGCCGTGTTCCAGCGTTAATGGATACGGGTATCGAAAACAGGAGTTACCGTTTTCCGTACCTGGATATGAGACAGATTGGTGGCAGATATTCCGATGTGGAGTATCTGCTTTTTGTTTAACCGACAGATTTCGGAGAGCAAAGAGCAGACACGAGGGAAGATGGCACTGGCTGTAAAAATCGGGTGGCACCACGATCACATTCGTCCCGGCATGGCGTGAAAACGTTATGCCGGGATTTTTCATTTTCTTTCGAGAAAATTCAACTATGAGGAGGAAACACGATGAGCAAAGGCAGATTTGGAATTCATGGCGGTCAGTACATTCCGGAAACTCTGATGAATGCAGTAATCGAACTGGAAGAAGCATACAACCGTTATAAGGACGATCCGGAATTTAACCGGGAATTGACGACGATGCTCAATGAATATGCAGGCAGACCGTCCCGCCTTTACTATGCGGAGCGCATGACAAAGGATCTGGGTGGAGCAAAAATCTACTTAAAGCGTGAGGATCTGAACCACACCGGTGCCCACAAGATCAACAATGTCATCGGCCAGATGCTTCTGGCAAAGAAAATGGGGAAGACCAGAGTGATTGCCGAGACCGGAGCCAGACAGCATGGTGTGCCCGGTATGTAGTAGCCATTACCGATGAAGAGGCTGTGGAGGCCTTTGAAAAAGGAAAAGCATTTATCCCGTTCATCACCTGCGGAGATCCGTCCTTAGAGGTAACGGAAAAGATTGTATATGCCATGGAAGAGGCTGGTGCAGACTTAATTGAGCTTGGCATTCCGTTTTCTGATTCGACTGCGGAAGGACCGGTGATCCAGGAGGCAAACATCCGTGCATTATCCGGCGGTGTCACCACCGATAAAATATTTGATATGGTTGTGAAAATCCGGAAAAATACACAGATTCCGATGGTGTTCATGACTTACGCAAATGTAGTTTACTCCTATGGAACGGAGCATTTTGTGAAAAAGGCAGCGGAGACAGGTATGGATGGTCTGATCCTGCCGGATGTGCCGTTCGAGGAAAAAAAGGAGTATGAGGCGGATGCGCCGGATCAGGTCAAGGCTTATGTGAAGGATATGTGCGAGGCGGTTAACCGGGGATAAGCGTTATGCGCAATGTGTAAGCGACAGTTACAATTTGTCGGATCGTGTCGGAACATGATGGATTATCGAGTTGTTATTTTTCAAACAAAATGATATCATAGATATACTATGAAATGCAGATTAGGAAAATAACGGAAACAGATCCGGCAAACAGGAAAGCGAAGCATATATGGCAGCAGACGAAAAGATGACGGTCAGACAGGCCGAAAAAGAAATAGAAAATTTCAAAAAGGTGTTTCATACAGTACGGCTGTTCCCGGCTGAAGATTCAGACCATATCCGGGAGTCCTGCAGAGAATATCTGGATACGTGCGGGGGCTGTAATTTCCCGGAGATGGAACAGCAGTGTCAGAACTGCGTAGTTGCAAATGCAGCCATCAGCAGAACGGAACGCGGAAAACTGGAGGTCTTTGACAGCAGCCTTTACCAGCTGATTGCCCGTTATGTTAAGATTGGCGGAAAAGAATATGTGATGGAGCTTATCCGCCGTCTGGACCATGAATGGTCGTTTGGTCAGATGAACCATGAAAAGCTTGTGGATCTGTTTGTTCATTATGATGATAAACTTTATAAGGATGTCATTACGGACGCCTATAACCGCCGCTATTATGAGGATGAGATGAAAGTGCTTGAGTGGACTGCCGGAATTGCCCTGATCGATCTGGACGACTTTAAGCTCTATAATGATACATACGGGCATAACGCAGGCGATATGGCTCTGCATACGGTTGCAGATGTGATTCGGAAGAATACACGCAGATCAGACTGCCTGGTCCGGTTTGGCGGTGATGAATTTCTGCTCGTGATGCCGGATGTCACGGAGGAAGTTTTTCATAAAAAGCTTCAGACGATTAAGCGGCGGGTACATGAGGCCAATATCCCAGGATATACAAAGCTGCAGATTTCCATCAGCATAGGCGGTACCCTTTGCCAGAATGAGAAAATTGAAGCCGCAGTTGCCAGAGCGGATCATTTCATGTATCAGGCAAAGAACAACAAGAATATGGTTGTGGTGGGACAGAGAGAGAACGGGATGAATCAGAACGGCGGAGATGTCCATAAACAGAAAATTCTGGTAGTAGATGATTCTGAGATGAATCGGGAAATCCTGATCACCATGCTGGAGGATAATTTTGACATCATTGTAGCTGAGAATGGAAGGGTGTGTCTGGAGCTTTTAATGCAGTACGGAAAGGCAATTTCAGCGGTTCTTCTTGATATTGTCATGCCGGTCATGGATGGCTTTGAGGTACTGACGTACATGAACCGGAACCGGTGGATTGAAGACATTCCGGTTATCATGATTTCCAGTGAGGAGTCTGACGCCTGCATCCGCCGGGCCTTCCGGCTTGGAGTAGCGGACTATATCAGCAGACCATTTGACAATCACGTGGTCCGCCAGCGGGTATTTAACACCATAAAGCTGTACGCAAAGCAGCGCCGTCTGACTGCACTGGTGTCTGACCAGATCCATGAGAAGGAAAAGAATAACCAGATGATGGTAGAAGTCTTAAGCCAGATCGTGGAATTCAGAAACGGCGAGAGCGGTCTGCATGTGCTTCATATCAAAGTGCTGACGGAGATGCTTCTGGAGGAAATCCTGAAAAAGACGGACAGGTACCGCCTGACGCCGGAGCTGTGTCAGAGAATCTCCATTGCATCAGCGTTTCATGATATCGGAAAGATTGGGATTGACGAAAAAATCCTGAACAAGCCGGGAAGACTGACCGTAGAAGAGTTTCATGAGATGAAAAAACATACGCTGATCGGTGCCTCTATGCTGAGCAAGATGGAGCGATATAAAGAGGAACCGCTGATCGATATTGCCTATCAGATCTGCCGTTGGCATCATGAGCGGTACGATGGCAGAGGGTACCCGGACGGACTGGTTGGAGATGAGATCCCGATTTCCGCCCAGATTGTATCTCTTGCCGATGTTTATGATGCTCTCATCAGTGAGCGCGCTTATAAAAAAGGATTTACACATGAGCGCGCCATTGAGATGATCCTCGGCGGTGAATGCGGAATTTTTAACCCGATCCTCATCGAATGCTTTATGGAGATAGAGCCGAAAATCAAACAGAAAATGTTGGAGATTCAGTAAATATTATATTTTAGATACGCCAGAATGGCGTTTGTGTATTTTTGCAGGGCAGCCTGATCGGCCAGATATACATCGCCCAGCGCCGCGTAGCGCATTTTGTCTTTGTACTCCTGCTTCATGACCGGCTCCCAGATGTCTTCAAACTGGGGCAGGAAAAAGCCGGTGGTCTTGGTATAGCAGCTGGCTGCAGTGGCCTTTACCCGGGCATCCTTATCCACGCAGGAGCCGATGCTTTTGTGAACGGCCCGGTCTTCAAACGGTAGGTAGTAGTAGTCTTTATAGTCGGGATAGAAATGCTTTAAGGTTCCTTCTGTCAGTTCTACGAAGAAGGTGATCTGATCCTTTTCCATCGTGCAGCGTGCCGGAGCCATGGACGCTTTTACCGGAACCGGAATGGAACAAAAGCTTTTGCAGGTCAGCTTTAAAAGATGACGGCAGTGTCCGTTTGCGTCTGGTTCATCCACAATTTCCTGGTCGGACAGCGTGAACGGATGTTCCAGAAAATCCGGATAATTCAGAATGGGAAGAATGGAAGGCATGCCTTTTAAATCATCCTCGTTGTGCAGAATGAGAAGATCATATAAGTTCTGCTCGTGAGTCATCAGATAATCCTTGTAAACCTCTATGAGCTGTCCGCCGTTATATTTGTCTGTCCGGGCGATACCGAGAAACTGTTCAATGGATTTCTGCTTTAAGCTGTCCAGCCCAAGAAGATTCCGGTACGGTTTTATCTTTTTATAAATATCGAAGCTGGAAACTCCGGAAAATCCGCAGGGCAGGTCAAAATGTTTGCAGCGTTTCTGCAAAAACGGGATATCGAAACCGTCTCCATTGAAATGAACCACGGTTTTGTATTGCTTCAGAAAATCAAAAAAATGATCCAGCAGATCTTTTTCAGCCGCTTTGGTATCGGCAAACCACTGGATCAGATTCCAGGTATTATCTTTATAGTAGGTGCAGCCGATCAGATACAGCTGGCACCGGTCACCGGAAAAACCGGTGGTTTCAATATCAAAAAAGAGAAGATCTTCCAGTTTTCCGATCCGCTCTAAAGGGTAGGTATCGGGAAGCCGGAGCTTTTTTTGTATGGTGATCAATGTAGTAACTCCTTGTCTTTGGAAGTATGGGCAGATACCGCATTCGGCGCTTCTGAAGCGGAAACCGCAACTCGATTATAGCGGTGGAAAGATGTGATGTCAAATCGAATTATTGTAACGCTTCTTGATAGGAGTCTGATAATTCGCTATACTGTGAAAGAGAAAAGTGGTTGAAAAAGAGGTACAAGAGATATCATGTGGAAAATCAAGCATATTTTTGATGGAGATTATGGCTGTGAGGGAAGGCAGCCTGGACAGCTGCCGAAAGTTTCTGTTACCCTGACGGACGAAAAAGGAAATGAGCGTTATGTTTCGGCGGAAGATGCGTGGCTGACGGAACAGGGCCTGGATGTGGGCGATTACTGGCCATGTGAACTGGAGAAACGGAGAGGATATACGAATGAACATACAGATTTTTGGCACAAAAAAGTGCAGTGACACCCGCAAGGCGGAGCGTTTTTTCAAGGAGCGCGGTATTAAATACCAGTTTATTGATATGAAGGAAAAGGGGATGAGCAAGGGGGAATTCAATTCTGTGGCACAGGTAAACGGCGGTGTGGAGGCTATGCTGAACCCGGACGCGAAGGATCAGGATACCCTTGCTTTGATCCGTTATCTGGCGCCGGAGGATAAACTGGAGAAAATCCTGGGAAATCCCCAGGTAATCAAAACTCCGGTCGTGCGAAACGGAAAGCAGTCAACGCTTGGCTATCAGCCGGAAGTGTGGAAGGGCTGGTCATAAACATCATGCGCGGAAGAAACATGGAACAGGAAGAGAAACAGTGGGACCGTCTCCTGAAAATTAAGACCCTGGGCCGGGATGATTCCAATGCAGACCAGTACCGTTATCCCTATGAGCCAACTCCGTATGCCGTGTTAGAACGTCTTGCAAACAGTGGCCGGATACGGAAAGGGGATACGCTGTTAGACTATGGCTGCGGCAAAGGACGGGTGGACTGTTATCTTTCCTATCAGACACGCTGTCACAGCATCGGTGTGGAGTATGATCCGCGGATTTATGAGACAGCTGCAGAGAATCAAAAGACAGCCGTATCCGGCGGCAGGACAGAGTTTGTTCTGGCGGACGCAGGTGAGTTCCCGGTGCCGGACGCAGTGAACCGGGCATATTTTTTCAATCCGTTTTCGGTGGAACTATTACAGAAAGTGATCCGGCGGATTCTGGATTCCTGGTACGAAGTACCCCGGGAGATCCGGCTGTTTTTCTATTATCCATCGGATGAATATCTGGCGTATCTGATGACCGTGGACGAGCTGGTGTTTGCGGATGAAATTGACTGCCGGGAGCTGTTTGATGGAAACGATGCGAGAGAGCGGATTGTAGAGTTTGTGCTGGAGTGAAAGATGGGGCAGTCATATAAGTGGCTGCTTTTGCCTGTTTTTGCTTCAGTATGCGATTAAAAAAGAAAAAGGCAATCTGTTTTACACAGACTGCCTGATTTAGTAGCGGAAGGGAGATTTGAACTCTCGACACCACGGGTATGAACCGTGTGCTCTAGCCAACTGAGCTATTCCGCCATATTCGGTTTATATGGGGCCTATAGGGCTCGAACCTATGACCCTCTGCTTGTAAGGCAGATGCTCTCCCAGCTGAGCTAAGACCCCATATTTTCTGTCTGAGTGATGTCTCACTCAACAGTGCTTACGTAGTATAACTCGTATTGTTCTAATTGTCAACACTTTTTATACAATTTTTCAAAATTAATTTAGAATTAATGGTATTGCCTGCTATAAAAAGGAGTGTGTTGTCCGCTGCAAAAATGAAAAGAATCATAAATTTTCCTGAAACCCCTTGCAACTTGGCGCTCTTTGCTTTAAAATATTCACGATATGCAAACAGGCTGGGAAGAAGAGGAGTATGTCGTAAGCTTCTGTCAGAGAGAACTATCCATGGCTGGAAGATGGTTTCAGAGGGCACGCACGGAAGGTAGCTTCAGAGCCGGAATCCTGAATCATGTCTGGAACGCAGAGTGTTTCGAAACGAAACCTGCGAGCCGGACCAACATAAAGTAAGGATTCCCGTCTGATCCGCGTTAAGGAGACAGCTGTTGCCTTAAGCGGCAGCAGTGACAAAGTGAGAAACAAAGGTGGTACCGCGGAACTTTTCGCCCTTTATGCAGAACGCAGATTCTGCATGAAGGGTATTTTTATTTTTACACACAAGGAAAGGAAATGATCATGAAAGAACTGGAAAAGAATTACAACCCTTCTGCCATTGAGGAAAAACTGTATCAGAAATGGCTGGACAACAAGTATTTCCACGCAGACGCTGAGCGCGGAAAGAGAGAGGGAAAGAAGCCTTTCACTATTGTTATGCCTCCGCCAAACATTACCGGTCAGCTGCATATGGGCCATGCACTGGACAATACCATGCAGGATATCCTGACCCGTTATAAGAGAATGCAGGGTTACGAGGCTCTGTGGCAGCCGGGTACGGACCATGCAGCCATCGCAACGGAGGTCAAGGTCATTGACAAGCTGAGAAAAGAGGGCGTGGACAAGCATGACCTGGGCCGCGACAAATTCCTGGAAGCATGCTGGGACTGGAAGAAGGAGTATGGCACCCGCATCATTAAGCAGCTGCACAAGCTGGGCTCCTCCGCTGACTGGGACAGAGAGCGTTTTACCATGGACAAGGGCTGCTCCGATGCAGTGCTTGAGGTATTTGTAAAGCTGTACGAGAAGGGCTATATCTACAAAGGCTCCCGCATCATCAACTGGTGCCCGGTCTGCCAGACCTCCATTTCCGATGCAGAGGTTGAGCATGAGGAGCAGGACGGCTTCTTCTGGCACATCAATTACCCGATCGTTGGCGAGGACGGCCGTTTTGTTGAGATCGCAACCACCCGTCCGGAGACTCTGCTTGGTGATACTGCTGTTGCAGTGAACCCGGAGGATGAGCGTTACAAGGATATCATCGGCAAGATGTTAAAGCTGCCGTTAACTGACCGTGAGATCCCGGTCATCGCGGATGAGTATGTTGACAAAGAGTTCGGTACCGGCTGCGTGAAGATCACTCCGGCTCATGACCCGAATGACTTTGAGGTAGGACGCCGCCATAACCTGCCGGAAATCTGCATCATGCACGATGACGCAACCATCGACTGCAAGGGCAGTAAGTACGATGGCATGGACCGCTATGAGGCCCGCAAGGCTATGGTAGAGGATTTAAAGGAACAGGGACTGCTGGTGAAGGTTGTTCCGCATTCTCATAATGTAGGAACCCATGACCGCTGCAAGACCACCGTTGAGCCGATGGTAAAACAGCAGTGGTTCGTCCGCATGGAAGAAATGGCAAAACCGGCTATCGCAGCTTTAAAGAACGGTGACTTAAAGTTCGTTCCGGAGAGCTTCGGAAAGACCTATCTGCACTGGTTAGAGGGAATCCGTGACTGGTGTATCTCCAGACAGTTATGGTGGGGACATCGTATCCCGGCATACTACTGCCAGAAGTGCGGCGAGATCACGGTTGCAAAATCCATGCCGGAGAAGTGTCCGAAGTGCGGCTGCACCCACTTAAAGCAGGATGAGGACACCCTGGATACCTGGTTCTCATCTGCCCTGTGGCCGTTTTCTACCCTGGGCTGGCCGGAGAAGACCAAAGAGCTGGAATATTTCTATCCGACGGATGTGCTGGTAACCGGCTATGATATCATCTTCTTCTGGGTAATCCGTATGGTATTCTCCGGTTATGAGCAGACCGGAAAATGCCCGTTCAATACCGTACTGATCCACGGTCTGGTGCGCGACAGCCAGGGCCGTAAGATGAGTAAGTCCCTGGGCAACGGTATCGATCCGCTGGAGGTGATCGACAAATACGGTGCAGATGCCCTGCGTATGACCCTGATCACCGGTAATGCACCGGGCAACGACATGCGTTTCTACTGGGAGAGAGTTGAGGCAAGCCGTAACTTTGCAAACAAGGTATGGAACGCATCCCGTTTCATCATGATGAACATGGAGAAGGCTCCGGTCCACGAGGTTTCCTTAGATGACCTGACCATGGCAGACAAGTGGATCCTGTCCAAGGTAAATACCCTGGCAAAGGATGTCACCGAGAATCTGGATAAGTTTGAGCTGGGCATCGGCCTGCAGAAGGTTTATGACTTTATCTGGGAGGAGTTCTGCGACTGGTACATCGAGATGGTAAAACCGCGTCTGTGGAATGACGAGGACAGCACCAAGGCAGCAGCACTGTGGACCTTAAAGACGGTACTGATCAACTCCTTAAAGCTCTTACATCCGTACATGCCGTTCATCACTGAGGAGATCTTCTGCAACCTGCAGGATGAGGAAGCCTCTATTATGGTATCTGCTTGGCCGGAGTACAAGGCAGAGTGGAACTTCGAGCAGGAGGAGTACGCAGTCGAGACCATCAAGGAAGCAGTCCGCGCAATCCGTAACGTACGTACCTCCATGAACGTAGCTCCGAGCAAAAAGGCAAAAGTATACGTTGTTTCCGAGAATCAGAAGCTGCTCCAGATCTTCGAGCACAGCAAGGTATTCTTTGCAACCCTGGGCTACGCAAGCGAGGTATTCTTACAGTCTGACAAGCAGGGCATTGCCGATGACGCAGTATCCGTAGTGATCCCGGAGGCATCCATCTACATCCCGTTTGCAGAGCTGGTTGACATTGCGAAAGAAATCGAGCGCCTGCAGAAAGAGGAAGAGCGTCTCACCAGGGAGCTTGCCCGTGTAACCGGCATGCTGTCCAATGAGAAGTTTGTAAGCAAGGCTCCGGAGGCAAAGATCAACGAAGAGAAGGCAAAGCTTGAGAAGTATACCCAGATGATGGAGCAGGTAAAAGCACGTCTGGCTCAGTTAAAGTAATCGGTAATCGTTCATATTTGTGAATGGACAGGCATATATAACAATGATAGACAAAAAAGCGCGGGATTACCTGCTGGCAATCCCGCTTTGGACAAAAAAGAAAAATACGCTGGATGAGGTCCGGCATTTCCTGAAAGAACTGGGAAATCCGGACGAGCAGTTACGTATCATCCATGTGGCCGGGACCAATGGAAAGGGTTCGGTCTGCGCAGACTTAACCGCCATGCTCATGGAAGCCGGATATCATGTGGGAACCTTTGTGTCTCCGCATCTTACCGACGTGACAGAGCGTTTTCTGGTGGATGGCGTTCCTGTGGAAGAAGCCGGATTTTCAGAGAGCTTCGCCAGGGTAAAGGCAGTCACGGACAGGCTGACGTCAGAAGGCTATGCGCATCCAACCTTTTTTGAGTTTGTGTTTCTGATGGCCATGGACTTATACGGGAGGAGAAAGCCGGATTTTGTGGTTCTGGAGACGGGACTGGGCGGACGGCTGGATACTACCAATGTGATTCGGCATCCGCTGGCCTGCGTGATCACCTCCATCAGCCTAGACCACACCCAGTATCTTGGAGATACGGTGGAGCTGATCGCGGCAGAGAAGGCCGGCATCATCAAGCCCGGGGTGCCGGTGGTATATGACAATAACGACCGGGCTGCAGGATCTGTCATTGGGGAGGCTGCGGACAGGCTTGGCAGTGCGGCATACGGCCTTACCGCGGATGATTCCTACCGAGATGTTTCCTTTGCGGCACCGTACCAGGCCATGAACGCGGCACTGGCGGTGAAGGTACTGGAAATTCTGGACATTGCCGGTGTGACAGCGGATATCTGTAAAAAGGCACTGGCGTCGGTTTGCTGGACCGGACGGATGCAGCAGGTGGCACCGGATGTCTGGGTGGATGGAGCGCATAATCCGGGTGGTATCCGTGCGTTTGTCCAGGCAGTGAAGAGACAGAATCCATCACATATCCAGCTTCTTTTTGCTGCGGTTTCGGACAAGGATTACCACGAGATGATCCGCCTGCTCTGCACACAGCTTGTTCTGGAATCGGTCACGGTGGTACAGCTGGAGAGTGAGCGCGGGCTTCAGGCAGCTGCGCTGGCGAAGCAGTTTGAGGAAGCCGGATGCAGCAGAGTGACAGCCTTTGACTCCACAAAAGAGGCACTGGAGCATGTGCTTTCCGGGAAGAAAGAGGAAGACCGCCTGTACATGGTGGGGTCCTTGTATCTGATCGGGGAGATTCTGGAGGATTTAAAGCTGCTGCGGCCTGCAGACCGGGATTTTCTGAACTGAAAATTTCGTATGATACAGTGATGGCAGCAGATTTTGCCGATGCAGTGGTGACAGCTTGAGAAAGTGAGGAGAAGCATGCTGGATTTTGAAGAAGAGGTTGCACGGTTCCAGCCGAGTCTGGAAGTGGGCGATGTGGAAACGCAGATTGTAAAAGAGGATCTGACGGATATGACAGATCTGATGGTGGAACTGCTGAAAAACAGGGAGTAACAGGAAACAACTATGAAAACAGGAACGAAAAACCGGCAGATTGCCAATGCCTATTACAACATTGGCCTGGAAAAAGCAAAGAGCCGGGATCTGACCGGCGCGGTGACTGCGCTGAAGAAGAGTCTCCGGTTTGACAAATACCAGACCGATGCGAGAAACCTGTTAGGTCTCATTTATAATGAGATCGGCGAGGTGGGATCAGCGCTGACTCAATGGGTCATCAGTTTAAACCTGCAGGAGCAGGACAATCTGGCGGAGGAGTATCTGCGAAAGGTCCATGCCGCCAGAGGGTATCTGGAGCTGGCAGATCAGGCAGCTAAGAAGTACAACCAGGCTCTGATTTATGCACAGAATGACAATGAGGATCTGGCAACGCTGCTTTTGATGCGCATGGTAGAAGAATTTCCGCAGTATGTCAAGGCTCAGGAGCTTCTGGCCCTTTTGTATCTTCATCAGGAGGATTATATCAAGGCAGGACGGTGCCTGTATCAGGCATTAAAGATTGACCGGTATAACCCATGGGTACTTCATTATATGGATATCGCAAAGCATAATACCGGTAAGGCTGAGGTAGAAAAGCGGAAGCTGCAGAATGCATTTTCGCACCGGCAGATGCAGGATGACGACATCATCATGCCGCCGAGCTATAAAGAGAATACCGGCTGGCAGTCGGTCCTCAACATTCTGGTTGGCCTGGTGCTTGGTGCCATGGTGATCTTTTTCCTGGTCATGCCGGCCAATACCGAGGCATTGAACGCAAAGCATAATCAGGAATTGAAGGATACGCTGGAGGAACTCAATCAGAAGAACATTGAGATTGACAGCCTGGGTCAGCAGATGGAAGCAGCCAGGAGTGCGCAGGATGAGGCAGAGGAGAATCTGAAGAATCTGCAGAATTCCAGCGGTGGAACTCTGGCCCAGTATCAGAATCTGGTTAAGATCCTGCAGGCATACCGGAATGAGGATCAGAAGACAGCTGCGCTTCTGTATGTGGACACGGACTGGTCTGTCTTAAATGACGGTGTACTGAATGAAACGGTGGCCTGGATCCAGAAGGATATGTCAGAAAATGGATATACACTTCTGATGAACTTGGGAGATGAGGCGCTGGCAGCCGGGAACACGGCAGGAGCAGCAGACTATTACCAGAAGAGCCTGCAGATCAAGGGGAACAACCCGGAGGTGATCCACAAGCTTGGCATGGCTTATGTGGCTGCCGGGGACCAGGAGACTGCGACCCAGTATTTTACCGATATCATCATGAATTATCCGAATTCCGATTATGTGGATGACGCAAAGACCCAGAGAGGATACTAAAGAAATAGAAAATGATCATAAAAGATACGACAGAGAAAGCGTGAGAAGCGCGCTCTGCCGTATCTTTTTTCTTTATTATAATTCACAGGAAATGGGGGATTTTATATGTACGGACAGACTTTTTCTTATGAAGCTCACGGGCAGACCCTGGTGATCCATCTGCCGAAACAACTGGATCATCATAACTGCCGGAACCTGAAATATGAAACAGACCTTTTGCTGGCAGAAAACTATATCAGCAAGGTGGTCTTTGATTTTTCCAGAACAGAGTTTATGGATTCCTCCGGTATCGGAATTTTGTTAAACCGCTATAAACAGATGGCGGGAAGCGGCGGCACGGTGACCATTTATGGCGTGAATGCCCAGGTGGGACGGGTACTGGCCATTGGCGGTATCGGACGGCTGATGAAATATTTTGATACGAAGGAAGCGGCAATCGCGGGATAATCTCCCGACTGATACTGGAAACATGTGTCTGTCGGGAATTGGAACAGGCAGGACGAAAGAATCGAAAAGCTGAAAAACGGGAGGATGGGAAACATATGGAGCGTTTTCGGATGGAACTGGAGAGCCTTTCAAAGAATGAGGAATTTGCCCGGGTGGTTGTGACGGTGTTCATAAGCCGTCTGGATCCGACGCTGGAGGAAATCGATGATGTGAAGACCGCGGTTTCTGAGGCGGTTACCAACGCGGAGATTCATGGATATGGTGGGGAGAGCGGCACCATTACCGTGGAGGTGGAAATTGAGGGAAGAGAGGTGACGGTAGTGGTGGAAGATTACGGCATTGGGATCCGGGATGTGGAAAAAGCCATGGAACCCATGTTTACCACCGACAAGACCGGAACCAGATCCGGCATGGGATTCTCCTTTATGGAGGCGTTCATGGATCAGGTGCATGTGGAATCGGAACCTGGCAAAGGGACAAAGGTTGTCATGAGAAAACAAATCGGCAGGTGATCGCATGGATGAGACAATGGATCTGATCCGGCGTGCGCATGCCGGTGATGAGGAAGCGAGGGAGCAGCTGGTTATGGGGAATGTGGGGCTGGTCTGGAGCGTGGCCCGGCATTACAGCGGGCGGGGACACGAACTGGAGGATCTGTTTCAGATCGGGTGTATCGGCCTGTTAAAGGCGGTGGACAAGTTTGATCTGGGCTTTCAGGTCCGGTTTTCTACGTATGCCGTGCCTATGATCGCTGGGGAGATCCGCCGCTTTCTGCGGGATGACGGAATGATCCGCGTAAGTCGGTCCATGAAGGAGCTGGGACTTCGCGTCCGCAGGGCGAGGGAAATGCTGACGGCAAAGTCCGGGCGGGAACCTGGACTTGCGGAAATTGCGAAGGAGCTGGATATCAGCTGTGAGGAGGTGGCAGCCTGCATGGGAGCGGGGGCAGAGATAGAATCCCTGTACCGGGAGAGCGGAAATGGTGATGAGGGCGGCCTGCGTCTCATGGACCGGATCCCGGATGGAACGCAGAATGAGGAACAGCTTATGAACCGTCTGGTATTAAAGCAATTGATGGAAAAGCTGCCGGAAAAGGACCGGGAGATTATCGTGAGGCGTTATTTTGAAAACCAGACTCAGACACGAATTGCAGCAGACTTAAATATTTCACAGGTGCAGGTGTCACGGCTGGAAAAACGGATCCTGAAGAAGATGCGGGAATATCTGGGGGCATAACTGCGCATACTGAGTATAGAAAGCCGGAAACATCATTTTGCCGGCTGAATGGAACTGGAAAGGTGAAAATGCAGTACCAGTCAGCCGGAACAGGAAGAAGACGGCGGGAAAGGGATGAGCAGAAATGAAATTCTGGAAGTCAAAGGCCATGCTGTTAGCCGTGCTAGGCGTACTGCTTCTGGTTATGACAGCCGTATGGCTTTGCTTTTTTCACGGAGATGAAGCGAAAGAACCGGATGGAACTCTGGTCTTCTCCATTACACGTGAGGTGGCTGCATGAGTGCACAGAATACGGTCTATCTGAATCTGAGGGAAATTACGGAACTGCATAAGCCGGATATTCAGGTGAAAGATGTGGCAGAAATTTATTGCAGCGACACCCATGTGCAAAACCGCTGTGCCAGCCTGAAAATTAAAACGATCCGGGAACAGAAGAGAAAACGATATGTGGAAAATGCCCTGAATGTGATACGGATTCTGGAAGCGTCAGATCCTTCCGTAACAGTCAATAACGTGGGAAAGGTGGAATTTATCATTGATTACCAGCCCAGGGTGAAGCAGAAGCTGTTCTGGCAGTGGTGTAAGACCATGTTTGTCTGTATGATCTGTTTTTGCGGGGCAGCCTTTGCCATTATGACCTTTAACAATGATGTCAGTGTCACATCGGTGTTTGGCGAGGTATACCGTCTGATCACCGGCCGGGAATCGAATGGGCACACGATGCTGGAAGTGTCTTATTCTGTGGGACTGGCGGTGGGGATCCTTGCATTTTTCAACCATTTTGCGAAATGGAAGATCAGCGCAGATCCAACGCCGCTGGAGGTGGAAATGAGGCTGTATGAGGATAACATCTGCAAGACTGTGATCCAGAATGATTCCAGAAAGGAGCGGGGCATTGATGTTTCGTAAACTGCTCCTCGTTTTTATTGGTCTTAGTTCCGGGGGCATCATTGCGGCGGGCGTTTTTGCATTTCTGGTCATGATCGGCGTGTTTCCACGGCTGATCGGAAAGACCGGAACAAAGAGGCATATTTTGTTGTACGGAACGGTTATCATGACCGGAGGGGTGCTGGGAAATATTGCGGATCTGTATGAGTTTTCCATTCCCATGTATGGATTTTCCACATTGTTTCTCAGCATATTCGGACTGTCTGTGGGAATCTTTGTGGGATGTCTGGTCATGTCGCTGGCGGAAACCTTAAAGGCACTTCCGGTCATCAGCCGGAGGCTTTATCTGGCGGTGGGACTGCAGTATCTGATCCTGTCCATTGCCCTGGGAAAACTGGCCGGATCACTGGCGTATTTCTTTTGCGGAATGGCAGCGGAGTAGAAGGAGTATACGATGGAACTGAATAAAAAAGCATATGACGAATATATCAAACAGATCACCCCGGTGAATGAACTGGGAAGTGATATGCTGCACGCCTTTGTGACCGGCGGTACCATCTGCGCATTGGGACAGGCTTCGGTGATGCTGATGATGAATTACCTTGGGATGGAAAAAGAAGAAGCACAGACCTGGATGCTGGTGGAGCTGATCCTGGCCAGTATTTTGCTGACCGGTTTTGGTATATACCCGAAGCTTGTGAAATGGGGTGGAGCCGGGGCACTGGTTCCTATCACCGGCTTTGCGAATTCCGTGGTGGCGCCTGCCATTGAGTATAAGGCAGAGGGACACGTGTTCGGGATTGGGTGTAAGATTTTCACCATTGCAGGACCGGTGATTTTGTTTGGTGTATTTACAAGCTGGATTTTGGGGATAATTCTGCTAATTGGAAAAATCCTGGGGATAGCGTGATGAAATATGGAAAGAGGCTTAGACAAATAAGAAAAAGAAGAGCCACCGCACAATTTTGTGCGATGGCTCATTTTCTGCAATGCAGAAGATGGGAGTCGAACCCACAAGGTATTGCTACCACACGGACCTGAACCGTGCGCGTCTGCCAATTCCGCCACTTCTGCGAACCGTCCGCTCAGCGATCGTTCACCGAACCAACACGTTTATTATATCCAACATCATATAATTTGTCAACTGCTTTTTTGATTTTTTTAAAAATATATGTTTCCGTGAAAACATGTGAAAAAATGTCAATTCAGAAACTTCCCCGGCGCAACTTCCTATGAAACAAAAAAAAACGAAGAACCTTCGTTCTCCGCTTTCACTGATGCAGAAGATGGGAGTCGAACCCACAAGGTATTGCTACCACACGGACCTGAACC
>ERZ773216.1156-NODE-1156-length-33450-cov-6.149274_pt1 | contig 33450 bp, 25 predicted proteins | sample MGYA00511259_ERZ773216 | MGnify/ENA primary metagenome ERZ773216 (study PRJEB29015, sample SAMEA2737764) | human gut metagenome | biome: human gut; feature: human-associated habitat; material: faeces | place: China | collected 2012 ... | reverse complement strand
TGGGTGATCTGCTGAAAATGACGAAATCGAATCTGATCGACGGAGCCATCGAGTATATACCACGCAAGACCAAAGAAGGGCGGCCGCTGACCGTGCGGGTTCCGCTGAATCAGACAGCCAAAGAGATCGTATCCCGTTATAAAAGTCTGGACGGCGACAAACTGCTACCGTTCATCTCCGAGCAGAAATACAATCTGGCGATCAAGCGGATTTTCAAAGCTGCCGGATTGAAACGGTTGGTTACGGTCATAAACCCCACTACTCGCGAAGAAGAAAAGAGGGTGCTTTACGAGATCGCCTCGTCGCATCTGGCCCGCCGAACATTCGTCGGAAACCTGTACAAGCAAGTCAAAGATCCCAATCTGGTCGGAGCTTTAAGCGGACATAAGGAAGGCAGCAAGGCTTTCGCACGTTATCGCACCATCGACGATGAAATGAAAAAAGAATTAGTAAATTTGTTATCGTAAAGGAGATGATTGCGTCCGCAGCGCGGTCGGAATGCAACGAACATTAGCCCGCAATCATAAATCACATTAAACAGTGATTTTATTTGACTTATTCATAAATTGCGCTATATTTGCATTAAAATCACATCAAATTGGGATTTATGGACAAAGTCGGTAATGCAATAAAAGAGCGCCGCAAGATATTGAAAATAACGCAACGGACACTTGCGGAATTGGCCGGTGTGGGTATCAATACGCTCACAAAAATTGAGCGCGGAGAAGGGAATCCCACGATCGAAGTTCTTGAAAAAATACTCGATACGCTGGGGCTGGAACTACAAATCGGAATCAAACAGCGGAATGAATTACGAACTATATTAAAAAATGCGGAAAAAGAGTAATAATATCGGAGAATGGTTCCTGCTAAGGTCTGTTGGAGACGAATCCGTCGACATATTCTTTATCGTGCGCAACAACAGCAAAAGCCTGCCTGACGAGTTTATTTGCGACAGCGATCATAGCGAGTTTTCCCGACTTTCCGTTTTGCCTGAGCCTCGTATAAGTCTCTTTGCATTGGGCATTGAACCTACTGGCAGGCCAAGCGGCGATATAGAGAAGTCCTCTGGTGTATGCGTCTCCGTTTCGGTTGATATGCCCTTTGATGTTTACCGAAGTTCCGGATTGTTCGTAAGTGGGACAGATACCGAGATAGCGGGACACCTGCTTGGCATTCTGGAAGTAAGTGAATCCTCCGGTAGTGATGATGAGCGCCGTGGCGAGCGTTATGCCTATACCTTTGATGGTTGTCAGGAGTGCGAGTTGCCGGCTGAACTCGACTTCGACAAGATCCGTGAGTTCCGACTGAAGCCTGTCACGCTTCTTTTCAAGGAACTTGATCGTTTCGTCTACGGTATGAGTTGCACCTTTGTCCGGGACAGGCAGACATGCGAGAGAGCCACGAAGGTTCGACATGGCGGTAATCTGCTTAGTAAGTTGGCGAATGACGGTTCTTTTCTGTCGGAGCCGCAGGATGGCCTCTCCCTGGACCTTGAAAGGACGCGGGTTCATCTTCTCTCCGTACAAGGTAATGAGTCGTGCATCGCTCTTATCGGTCTTGATCGTAGAGAGCATGGCTTTGGCGAAGTTCTTTACCTTCAGCGGATTCTCCATGCTGACAGTAATTCCGGCGACATTGAGCATATACAGCAGCAAGGCACTGTAGTTCCCTGTCGCCTCCATAACACAGTGGATACTGCCATCTTTGGGGAGAGTCCCGATAAACTGTCTGATACCAGCGGTCGTGTTGTTAAAAGTACGGATCTCCCCGCCTTTGTCGGAGGAGTAAGCTACCACGAATGTAGCCTTGCTCACGTCGATTCCAATGTACCTCATGGCCGTTCGTTTTTTGGTTCTAACGACATCGCTTACATCTTGGTCCTTCATTGCGAATGCGGGCTCAAACACCTTACGAACTATCCGGATTCTGATGTAAAGAGTATGGGGTCAGAACATAATTCCCGGTTTAGAAGACCAATGAGAGATCGGACTTATTCCATACTCTGATGTCTTTACTATTCAAATTTAATTAACTAAGTACAAATATACAATGAGACAAGGGGCAGTATACATGAATGGCAAGTTAGCCGGCATATTGACAGAAATATCGCCGACTGAATATGTTTTCAAATACGATGATACATACTATGCTGATGATATGCAGCCAGCCGTCAGTCTGACATTACCCAAAACACAACAGGAGTATAGATCAGCCTATCTGTTCCCCTTTTTCAGCAACATGCTTTCCGAGGGCCGCAACCGCATCGTTCAATCCCGCATGCTGCATATCGATGAAAACGACCATTTCGGCATTCTGCTGGCAACAGCGCAAACGGATGTTGCCGGAGCAGTAACCGTAAAACCCCTATAACAATGAACCCGATTACGATTTGCCCGTCCACATTGGCCGAAGGATATGACAGCTACTCTCCGATTGCGATAAAACATCTGTTCGACGGCCGGCAAGTGTCTCCATTTTTGGATTATACACCCATTGATGACGACAACAATTCCGCAGCCCAAGAAGAGTTTCTGCACAATCAGGAGCGAATCTCGCTGTCGGGAGTACAACCCAAATATTCGATGATCGTTCGCAACGGTAAACTGGCTTTAACTCAAAAAGGCGAACAAGGCCACTATATCCTCAAACCGAAGTTAAGCGATTTCCGCAACCGGATATATAGTTCCGCGAATGAGAATCTGACCATGCAAATCGCGTCACAGGTATTCGGAATCGAAACCGCCGCAAACGGACTTTGCTTTTTCAAAGGAGGAGAACCGGCTTATATCACCAAACGGTTCGATGTCAAACCCGACGGCACAAAGCGCAGAAAAGAAGATTTCGCATCGCTCGCCGGACTGACTACGCAAAACGGCGGTAAGAATTACAAATATGAGTACTTGACATACGAAGAATGCGGAGAGTTAATTCGACGATACCTGCCCGCATGGAAAGTAGAGACCCTGAAATTTTTCGATCTCATCATATTCAATTTTCTGATTTGCAACGGCGACGCCCATCTGAAAAATTTTTCGGTACTCGAAACCGAATCAGGCGATTTCCGTCTGTCCCCGGCATACGACCTGATAAATACCAAACTGCATGTAGACGACCGGATATTCGCTCTCGACAAAGGGTTGCTGAAAGACAATGCCGCCGAATCTATGCCTTATGGAATGACCAACAGCACAACTTTCCGGGAATTCGGCAAAAGATTAGGGCTCCCCGACAAAACTATCCGACGGGAACTCGACAAATTCTGCACCTCTTATCCGCTTTTAGATACGCTGATCGCCAACTCCTATTTATCCGATGAATTGAAAGAGAATTACCGGAATATGTATCTCGGACGGCGGGATTCTTACCTGAAAATCGGATTGTAACAGGAAACGACTTATGGGCCAGCAAGAATACGAGGCTTTCAAAGCGAAGTTACGGGAATGGATGAACACCCACCCCGACGAATACGCCGCATTCGAAGAGGCGATGAACGCCCGTGACTATGCAGGATGCCAGTCGGTCATATTCCAAGCCATGTCCCTTATCCCCCGGTACCGGCGCCTAATGTCCGACAAAGCCAATGAAGGACTGTTCGAGCATGTCGATGAGATCGAGCAGGCGGCCCGACAACACGACCTTGCCGGCAAGATCATCCGGGAGTGCGAACAGCCCGGCAAGGATTCCACGCTCCCGGCGATGCTTTGCTGGCTCTACTTCGGCAAGAGTTTCGAACGGATGGTGGAGCGTTGCGAAGAGCTGCGGCACTCGCCCGATCTGGGATTCTTGCAGAAGATGACCATGAGCGCCACGATCAGACTGCTGATCTCCCGCTCCATCAAATTAGAACTGCGCACCAAGCAGGACTGGGATGCCCACCGCGAAGCGATGCGGCTGGCCGAAAGCGACCGGGTGCTGGAATGGGCCGCGGGCACTCTTCCGGCCGAAGATGCGGGTGAAAAGAGGAAGCCCGGCAGGCCGAGCGCAGCCAGATCATTGGTGGAAATGTTTTCGCCAATTGTCACACATCCCGCTGAGTTGCGAAGAAAGATCGGCGAATACCTCACGAGGAAACACACCCAGACCGACATCGCACGTCTGAAGATCGCTCTCGATGAATTACGCTATCTGGTGGTTCCAATCAATATCAAGCCATTCCGCAATGCCCTGCAAGCGGAATACGGCTCTGACATCCGCATCGTCCACGAGCGGGGCATACAGGAAGCATACAGCCGTCTGACGGAACCGCTACTTATCGGATCGGCCGTCAGCAGTCGGGGCGGCGAGGCCCTTATCATCCGGGAAATAAAAGATTTTCTATCGCAATAAGGCTCGTTAAATTCGTCTTAACACACCGCGAATTAAACGCTTAAATATCGCTCAATCATAACATTATATTTGCGCCGTCGCTCGGATTTCCGGGCGGCGGCGTTGCTTTCCCGTCCGCCGGAAGGCTGCGCCTCACAACGGGCGGAAAGCAATGTATGAAAGATTTATTATCCATCCTCCGGGATGCTCCGGGCAGCATCCGGCTGGAGGTAAGCGGCGAGGATCTGTTGGCTTTCTCCAAAAGCCTTATCGACCGCGCCAAAGAAGAGCTGGCTGCACAAGTCGCCGAAGCCCGCAAGGAACGTTACCTGACCAAAGAACAGGTCAAAGAGCTATGCGGCGTTTGCGATGCGACGCTCTGGCATTGGAACCGCAAAGGGTATCTGAAAGCCGTTAAGGTCGGGAACAAGGTTCGTTACCGCGCTTCGGACATTCAACGGATTCTCGGCGAGCGCGATGGCAAATAAGGTGTCAGACAGCGTTGCAGCCTCCTGCAAGCAGTCCCGGAACGAGCGTATCGAGGAGTTCCTGCGGGAGCATTACGCCTTTCGCTACAACACGGTCAAAAGCCGTGCGGAGTTCCGCAGCAGCGACGGCGAGTTCCTCCCCGTGACCAAATACCGGCTCAACTCCTTCCGGCGGGAGCTCGACCGCACCATCGGCATCTCCACCTCGGCGGAGAACCTGCGCAGCATGCTCGAAAGCGACTTTTCCGAGCGTGTGAATCCCGTGCAGGCGTATTTTCATAAACTGCCGCCGGCAACGGGAACGCAGGCCATCGACGAACTGGCCGCGACCGTCACTGTGCGCAACGCCCTGCATTGGTCGGAGTACCTGACCAAATGGCTCGTCGGCGTGGTCGCCAATGCGATGAACGACCTCGGATGTCAGAACCATGTCTGCCTGGTATTGACCGGCGAGCAGGGAAAGTTCAAGACCACATGGCTCGACAACCTCTGTCCCCGCTCACTCGCCAGTTATCTTTTCACGGGAAAGATCGACCCGCAGAACAAGGACATGCTGACGCTGGTCGCCGAATACCTCTTCATCAACATCGACGACCAGCTGAAGGCGCTCAACAAACGGGATGAAAACGAGCTTAAGAACCTCATCACGGCTCCTTCGGTCAAATACCGGCGGCCCTACGACGTTTACATCGAAGAGTATCCCCACTTGGCGAGCTTCATGGCCTCGGTGAACGGGAACGACTTTCTGACCGATCCGACCGGCTCGCGGTGCTTCCTGCCCTTCGAGGTGTTATCCATCGACATCGACCGGGCGATATGGGTCAATATGGATCGGGTATATGCCGAAGCCCGAACACTCCTGAACGACGGATTCCGCTATTGGTTCGACGAAGCCGAAATCGAAGAACTGCACCGGGGAAACGCCGCATTCCATGTCCAGACCATCGAATACGAAATGCTGCTGAAAGGGTTCGAGAAGCCTCCGGAACATGCCGTCGCAGATTGCTTTATGACCACCGTGGAGATTCTGAACTACCTGCGCAGCTATTCGTCGCTGAACCTCTCCGAGAAACGCATGGGCGAAGCCTTGCGCAAGGCCGGGTTCGAGCGACGCTCGAAACGCATCGGCGGAAATCCCGTCTACGGCTGGGTCATTGAAAAAATCTCACCCAACCCTTTCGTTTCTTACGGATTGTAGTTACTACGCTACTACACATAGCGGCAAGATATTGAAAAATAGCAGATTGCCGTGTAGTAGGATACAAAAAACAACCTTACGACATCTTACTACGCCACCACATGAACTTACTACGGTAGTAAGGTGACATAGACTTGATTACTACACTTAGAATATTACATATCAAGCTATTGCAAACATGTAGTAAGTAGTAAGGTAAAATCGGCAAACTTCAAAAAACAAAAATTATGAATGATCTGAAAAATATCAGCATCAGGCAATTCCTCGCCCGGCGGGGCATTCTGCCCAAGTACGAATGCAACGGCTACGGTATGTATCTTTCCCCTTTGCGGGAAGAACGCACGCCGAGTTTCAAAGTGGACTACGTGCAAAATCTCTGGTACGACTTCGGATTGGGAGAGGGCGGCACATTGCTCACCCTCGTGATGCGGTTGGAGCGGTGCGACAGCCGTGAAGCCGTCCGACGGCTGCAAAACGGTGAAAAAAGGGACGCCGGTTCCGTTTCTCTTTCACCGGGTGTTGGTGAGCCTCTTGGCGTTGGCGGGGCATTGTCGGTCGTGCGTCCGGCCGCCGTTCCCGCGCTCCGCATCCTCTCCGACGCTTCGCTCCGGCATCCGGCATTGGTCGGTTATCTCGCCTCGCGCGGCATCGTCCCGCCGGTCGCCGCGGCATTCTGCCGCGAGGTCCGTTACGAGATAAACGGCCGCGCCTTTTTCGCCGTCGGTTTCCGCAACGATGCCGGAGGGTGAGAGCTGCGCTCCGCACGGTTCAAAGGCGGCTCCTCGCCCAAACATATCACCACCATCGACAACCGTTCCGATACGGTAATCGCCTTCGAAGGATTTATGGATTTCCTCGCTTATCTCTCGCTGAAACACCCCGAACGACTGCGCATCGACGCCGCGGTTCTGAACTCGGTCGTCAACCTGCCCAAAGCCATCCCGTTTCTCTCCCGGCATCCGGTGATTCACGCCTTCTTTGACAACGACGAAGCCGGGCGTAAAACGACCTCCGATCTGATCCGTCTTTGCCCCCGCAGCGAGGTAATCGACCAAAGCAGTTTTACAAGGACGTAAATGACTATCTGATCGCCCATATAAAAGACCGGCCGAATCTCCCGAAAACGACATCCGACCGGCAGGGTCACCTTTGTCGGAATAATCTGCAAGCCCTGAAAGCGGAACCGGAGGAAATTGAACCACCGCGTCGGAAAGGGATAAAGGTTTAAGGAAGGCAAGGTTGTGTTTTCGTAGACGAAAACTGCGCCTTCCCCGCTGGCCGGCGTAAAATCCCGCTGGTCTGAACAACCTATATAGCATGAACAATCTATCGAAACAACCTGTCATGGAAACACCGAAGAAAACATACAGCAAACAGGGCGGTCGGCCGAAAGTCGGCATCGGCCGCATCTGCAAATACGTCGTCAGCACACGACTCAGCCCCGAACGGAAACTCCGATTCTCGGCCCTTTGCCGCGAGGCCGGGCAACCGCCGGCCGAAGTCCTGCGCCAGCTGATCGACCGAGGAACGGTGAGGGCGCGGATCACCCGTGAACAGCTGGATTTCATGGCCCAACTCAAGGGCATCGCCCGAAATCTGAACCAACTGACCCGGCTGGCCAATGCCAAAGGTCTGGCGGCTGTCAGGGTACGGCATGCGGCGATCGTCACGGCCATCGAAAAACTCCTGAAGCAGATATGCGATGGTCGGTAAGGTCATATCCGCTTCGTCCTTTTCGGGGACGGTAGGCTACGTGATGAAAGAGGAATCCCGGATACTGGAAGCTGAAGGCATTACGCCTCCGGAAGTGAAGGACATGGTGCAGGACTTCAAAGACCAGACCTTATTGAATCCGCGGCTGAAAAACACCGTCGGGCATATCTCGCTGTCTTTCTCACCCAAGGACGCTCCGCGGATGACCGACGCCCTGATGACGCAGATCGCAAAGGAGTACATGCAGAAGATGGGCATCACCGATACGCAATACCTATTGGTGCGCCATCTCGACCAGCCCCATCCGCACTGCCATCTGGTCTACAACCGGGTCGGGAACAACGGGCAGACCATATCGGACAGGAACATCAAGATCCGCAACGCCAAGGTCTGCCGGGAGCTGACCGAGAAGTACGGATTGTATCTCGCACCGGGAAAGGACGACGTGCGGCGGGAGCGGCTGCGCGAACCCGACAAGACCAGATACGAAATCCACGATGCGATCAAAAGGTGTCTGCCCCGATGCGCCGGATGGAAAGGGCTGGAGAAGCAACTGGAAAAACAGGGCATCGGCATCCGTTACAAGTATTGCGGTTCGACTGACCGCAAACAAGGGGTTTTGTTCTCGAAAAACGGCTTCGAGTTCTCCGGATCGAAGATCGACCGGGCTTTCAACTTTACGAAACTCGACAACCGGTTCAACAATATTCAACAACAAACCCAACACCGGGCAACGCTCTTCGGGAACCTCTCGGCGGCGGCAGGCAATTACCGTTCAGCATTTGCAGGGTTGTTCGGCGGTATGGGTAGCAGCGGCACGCGCGAAGAGCCGTCATCGGTAAACCTCGGAAAGGCAGGCGGGATTCCACTGCCGCCGGCCGATTCGCCCGGCGGAGTGTCCGCCAAGCAGTTACAGCGCAAGCCGGGAGAAAGCCCCGAAAAGTATATAGCACGAATCACGGCACTGCTCAACGCCGCGGCCGAGGCGATGGCCATCGCTGCGATGGAGCACCGCCGCAGGATGGAAGAACAGAAAAGAAGAGCCAAAATAAAACTGTAACCGAATTAGAAAATCTCAAAAATCATGAACGACGAAAATAAGATCGGACTCTCGATCGAAATGTACGAAGACCTCAAAGAAACGCTCGTCAAGGCTGTCAAAAGCACCAAAGCCAACGCGGGTCTGGAGAATGCACAGCTGGAACGGATCGAGCGGCTGATAGAGGCCACGGAGCTCTCGCAGGGGCAGGTCGCACAGATGCTCGAACAACTGCAACGGCATACGGCCTTGCCGGGAGTAAAAACCGAGCAGGAGCGGGAATTTACCGACAAATACAACGCTCTGTTGGCGCAGTTAGCGGGTAGGCTGGAGGTGATCGACAAAGAGATCAGGCAGACACATACATTGATAGAGCAGGTGAGGCAAGCTGTCGAAGCAGCGGTAAAGCCCGAAAACCTGCCAGTGCGGGTATGTTGGCATACTTATACGCTCGATATCAGTTCTTCGAAAACATTTTTGACGATGTTCGTCATGCTGGGATGTATTTTCCTGCAAGGCGCATTCATTTACCGAATCTCAGAGAATAATCGGCTGTTAGCTGCGAACGACCTGAAATACCGCTACGTGAAAATGCGTGGTGAGATCAAAGAAAAGGAGCTTATGGAGTTGGAAACGATATTCAGGGATGAGCAGCACACGGCCATACGCGATACCGTCCGAAACCAAGTTGAACGGTACAAAGAAGCCGTAAGGCGGCGGGCAGAACAACTAGAGCGGGCTGCAAGCAAAGAGCGCAAAGCGAAAAAGCTACTTGATGATGCAGCACAGTTGCGGGGAAAATAATTTATTTTCCCCGCTATAATGATTCGTTAATTTTGATTGACCACCTCCATGTTGTTTTGAAAATCAAGCAGTTGTGTTAATCTTGGATTTGTGGGCGTAAATGGTTTGGAGTCAATAATATAGGGGCGAACTTTTGCGTTTTAAAGATACGCATAAAAAAGCCCCTGTTCTTGAAAAGAACGAGGGGCAAAGGATTTTTTGAGGGGGCTGTGTGGGCCCCGGCATGATTGCCGTCCGCAGGCATCGCCCGTTATTTCAGCTTGCAGAGTTTGCGGTCTGCGTCGGTTGCCTCGCGTATGGAGATTGCAAAGCCTCCGCCGCGCGCCATCTCCACGTCGAGTTCCGTGCGTTGTCTGACCTTCCCGGTGCGGATGACATATGCCTGCGGATTGGTCTGGTAATCGGCATCGGGGGCATCGGCGTAGAGCGTCGCCACGTACTCCTTACCGGGATCGAGGTAGTCGAACGGGAGCGTCACCGTACGTCGGTTCTCGTCCGTCACGCCGCCCACGAACCACTCGCCCGTGTCTTTGGCCTTGCGCGCCACGACGATGTAGTCGCCCGGTTCGGCCAGCAGGTAGCGGCTCTCTTCCCAGTCCAGTGCGACGTCCTCGATGAAACGGAACGCATCCATGTATTTCTCATAGTGCTCGGGCAGGTCTGCCGCCATCTGCAGCGGCGAGTACATCGTCACGTACAACGCCAGCTGGTTGGCGAGCGTCGCGTTGACGTGCGAGTGGTTGCCGGGGTTGACCTCCGCGACGTCCATCACGAAGATGCCGGGCGTGTAGTCCATCGGGCCGCCCTGCAGGCGCGTGAAGGGCAGGATCGTCACATGGTGGGGCTTCGAGCCGCCGAACGCCTGGTACTCCGTGCCGCGTGCCGACTCGTTGCCGATCAGGTTGGGGTAGGTGCGGCAGAGGCCCGTCGGGCGCACCGCCTCGTGGGCGTTGACCATGATCTTGTGGTCGGCGGCCCGGCGGACGGCATAGAGGTAGTGGTTGTTCATCCACTGCCCGTAATGGTGCTCGCCGCGGGGCAGGATGTCGCCCACGTACCCGCTCTTGACCGAGTTGTACCCGTATTTGTCCATCAGGCGGTAGGCCGCTTCCATGTGGCGTTCGTAGTTGCGCACCGAAGCCGACGTTTCATGGTGCATCATCAGCCGGATGCCTTTCCCGTGCGCATATTCGTTCAGTGCGGCGATGTCGAAATCGGGGTAGGGGGTCACGAAATCGAAGACGTAATCCTTCGTGTGCCCGAACCAGTCCTCCCAGCCGACGTTCCAGCCTTCGACGAGCAGCTGGTCGAACCCGTGTGCCGCCGCGAAGTCGATGTACCGCTTCACGTTCTCGTTCTCGGCGCCGTGGCGGCCGCTGGGCCTGCATCGGGCGTAATCCGTCACGCCGAGCTGTACCGACGGCACGTCGCGCGTATAGGCCCAGTCGCTCTTGCCGGTGATCATTTCCCACCATACGCCCATGTATTTCACGGGCTTGATCCACGAGGTGTCGTCATAGGCGCACGGCTCGTTGAGGTTCAGGATCAGCTTCGAGGCGAGGATGTCGCGGGCGTCGTCCGAGACCGTCACCGTGCGCCACGGGGTATGGCAGGGCGCCTGCATGTAGCCTTTCCACCCCTGTGCGTCGGGCGTAAGGTGCGAGGTGAAGATGAAATTCCGGTCGTCCAGGTCGAGGTGCATGCACGCATAGTCGACCAGCGCCGCTTCGTGGATGTTGATGTAGAGCCCGTCGTCGCTCTTCATCTGCAGGGCCGTCTGTACGCCCGTGGGCGAGAAGGGCGTCTGCGACGAGTTGGGCGTGATGGCGCCGGGCATCAGCTCCCGTATCTGCGAGAGTTTCGACTCCGTGTAGTCGTACTCCTGCGTGTCGTAGTCGCCCGGGATCCAGAACGCCGTGTGGTCGCCCGCCATGGCGAACTGTGTTTTCTCCTCGCCGATGACGAAATAGGTCAGCGACTCCTGTTCGGGGAATTCGTAGCGGAATCCGAGCCCGTCGTCGTAGAGCCGGAAGCGGATCGTCATGTCGCGGCCTGTCGCGGCCTGCCGCAGCGTGACGGCCATTTCGTTATAGCGGTCGCGGATCTCGGCCTGCTCGCCCCATACGGGACGCCATGTCTGGTCGGACTCGCTGCGGGCCACCTGCCCGAGGGTGAACCCGTCGTAGAGCGATACCGGGCGCCCTGGTTCGCCCTTGCGGATTTCAGCCCCGAATTCCAGCTTTGGGGCTTCGCCGCGCAGTTCGAGCCCCATGCCGCTGGGCAGGATCACGGGGCGCTCCTTGTAATCGAGCGTATAGGTGGGGCGGCCTCCATCCGCCAGGCTGAACTCCAGGCGGAGGCGGCCGTCGGGCGAGAGGAGCGTCTCCTGTGCCGTGCAGGCTGCACCGGCCAGCAGCGCGGAGATATATAAAAATATTTTCTTCATGGTTCGGTCTTGTTATTTACGTTTGAATTCTACGATCAGCGCCTGCCGCGGGCCGACCGTGGTGGTATCGTCCACCTCCGTGGCTTTGCCCGTCAGGACGTTGCGCCCGTCGCTCAGCCCCGAGGCGATCTCGGCATAGTGCGACCACGGCACCTGTTTCTTGCCCCGCGAGTTGTTGATGAAGACGAATACCGCGTCGGTGTCGTCATAACGGAAATAGGCGTAGGTGTTGTCGCGCGAGAGGAAGTGCATCGTGCGGCCGTTGTGGATCACGGGCTTCGACTTGCGCCATTGGAAGAGCCGCTGCGTGTAGTCGAAGAGCCCCGCCTGTACGGCATCGCGCTGCGCCGGGTCGAACAGGTTCACCGCGTCGCCCTCCCAGCCGCCGGGGAAATCCACGCGCAGCCCGCCGTGTCCCTGCGAGAGGTCTTTCGAGGTGAACATCATCTCGTCGCCCGAGAATATCTGCGGGATGCCGCGCATCGTGGCCAGCATCGCCATCGAGAGTTTCAGCCGGTCGGGGTTTCTGCGTACGATGTCGCCGATGCGGTCGGTGTCGTGGTTGGCGACGAAGATCATCATTTTCGACAGGTCATGGTAGACGAAATCGTGCGACAGGCAGTCGTAGACGCGCGTCATGCCCTCGCCCCAGCGGAGCGAGTCGGTGGGCAGCGCCCGGCAGATGGCCTCCTGCAGCGGGAAATCCATGATCGACGGCAGGTGCGAGTCGAAGCCGTCCTTGTTGGGATTGCCGCCCTGCCAGTATGCCAGTTGCGGGATCGACGACGTCCAGCATTCGCCCACGATGTTGAAATCGGGGTATTCCCTGCGTACGGCCGCGCACCACTCGCTCATCGGCACCTTCTCGTTGTAGGGGTAGGTGTCGACGCGGAACCCGTCCAGGCCGGCATACTCGATCCACCACACGGCCCATTGCTTGAAATATTGCAGCACATAGGGATTGTCGAGGTTCATGTCGGGCATCGACGGCACGAACCAGCCGCTCTCCTGCAGGTCGAGGTCGTAGCGCGAAGCGTTGGGATCCATGTTCGTCGAGAAGCAGACGTTCGTCCCGGTGTATTCGGGGAACTGGTGTATCCAGTCCCTGAAAGGCAGGTCTTTCATCCACCAGTGGCCCGTGCCGCAGTGGTTGGTGACGATGTCCATAATCACCTTCAGCCCGTGCTCGTGGGCTTTGCCGACGAACTCCCTATACAGTTCGTTCGAGCCGAACCGGGGGTCTATGCGGTAGTAGTCGCCGCAGGCGTAGCCGTGGTACGAACCTTCGGGTTCGTCGTCCAGCAGCAGCGGCGTGGGCCATACGGCCGTGGCGCCCAGCCCTGCGATGTAATCCAGGTGGTCGATCATCCCCTGCAGGTCGCCCCCGTGGCGGCCGAAGAAGGCGCTGCGGTCGGCGCGCTCCCGCGTGTGGGGCGTCGAGTCGTTCGACGCATCGCCGTTGGCGAAGCGGTCGGGCATCAGGAGGTAGATCATGTCGGCCGTGGTGAAACTCTTGCGTGCGGCCGAGCCTTCGGCGCGTGCCGCGATCTCATAGGGAACCTTGAACTGCCGTTCCCCCTGCGAGAATACGAGGTAGTAGGTGCCCGGTTCCGCGTCGGGTTTCACCTTCACGTCCACGAATAGGTAATTGGGACTGTCGGCTTTGTGGCGGGCCTTCACCCCGACGCCCTGTCCGCCTTCGATGCGGACGTCGTATGCCGCGATGCCGGCCCCGTTGACGAGCAACTGGAGCGGGGTCTGCATTCCCGTCCACCACGAGAGGGGTTCGACGCGGGTAACCTCGCCCGAGGCGTCTGCCACCGAGGCGGGGTCGAATACGGACTGTCCTGTCCCTGTGCAGGAGAGCAGGCCGGCTGCTGCGAGTGTCATGAAAAATCGGTTCAAAATATCGTCGTTTGTAAAGTTAGCAAAAAATCGGTTTCCAGCGATTCCCGTTTCGCCCGGGGCATCCTTGTGCTTCTCATGCGCATCCCCGTGCTTTTCGGATGGTTTACTGTCTATTCCCGTCGGGTGCTATCGGGGTTCCTGTCGCTGTTTCCGCGCATCCCCGGCGCATGTCCGCAACCCTTATCTCCTGTCTTGTGCGAAGACCTGCCACTGCCATGCGGGAAGCACGGTGCGGGTGCCGCCCGTGTATTCCTTCCCGGTGAAGAACTCGCGGCGCGAGCCCTCGAACGGCAGGTCGAATGCGACCTCCTCCGCGCTGAGGTTCGCAGCGACTGTCACCTCGTTGCCGCCGGCCGTGCGGGAAAACAGCATCAGGCCGTCGGGTGTTCGTTCTCCGAGCGGGTATGCGGCCTGCCCGCCGCGTTCTCCGGCCGCGAGCGCCGGGTTCTCGTGGCGCAGCCGGATCAGTGCGGTGTAGAAATCCGTAAACCCGTTATGTTCCCACGCGGGTACGGGGTCTTTCTCGAAGAACTCGAAGCGGTGGTCGAACCCCATCTCCTGTCCGGTATAGACGAGCGGCTGCCCGTTGGGCAGCGTGAAGGTCAGCAACGCCATCACGCGTGCCGCGTCGCCCATGCGCTCGAATTCCGTCCCGGCCCACGAGTTTTCGTCGTGGTTCGAGGTGAACATCAGGCGGAACGCCTCGCGCGGCATGGCAGCGGAGTCTCTGGCGACGTAGGCACGCAGGTCTGCGGCGCTTTTGCGTCCCTGTGCGATGTCGTTCAGCAGGTGGTGCAGCTCCCACGCATACGAGGCGTCGAACGCCCCGTCGTGCAATGCGGGGGCTTCGCCCTCGGCGAGCAGGTAGATACCGGGGTACTCTTTCCGCAGTGCGGGCAGCGTCTGCTGCCAGAAGTCGATGGGTACCTCGCACGCCATGTCGCAGCGGAATCCGTCGATGCCGCGGTCGAGCCAGAAACGCATGGCGGCCGCCATTGCGGCACGCATGTCCGCGTTGCCGTAGTCGAGCTTGGCGATGTCCGTCCAGTCGTACTGCACGATGGTGTTGCCCTGCGAGTCACGTACATACCAGTCGGCCGGGCGCTCCTCGATCCAGCGGGCATCGGGCGAGGTGTGGTTGGCCACCCAGTCCAGGATCACGCGCAGCCCGAGTCTGTGGGCTTCGGCCAGGAACCGGTCGAAATCCTCCAGCGTGCCGAATTCGGGGTTGACGGCTTCGTAGTCGGAGATGGCGTAGTACGAGCCGAGGGTTCCCTTGCGCTCCTTGACGCCGATGGGGTAGACGGGCATCAGCCAGACGATGTCCACGCCCAGTTCTCTGAGCCGGGGCAGGTGGCGTGCGGCCGCCGCCAGCGTCCCTTCGGGGGTGTACTGGCGCACGTTCATTTCGTAGACGACCGAGTTGTAACTCCAGTCGGGGTGGGCGGCCGGTTGCTGCGGCCGTGTGCCGCAGGCAACCAGTACCATTGCGAGAAGTAATGCGGGCAAGCGTTTCATGGCGTGTCGTTTAGAGCGTGAATACCACCGACGACCAGGCGCCCATGAGCAGTTTCGACGAAGCGTCGCCGCGCTGAAGTTTCACTTCACCTGAGACGCCTACGGCCTTGTCCGGTTGGTCGGTAAGGGTCAGTATCTGCTCCTCCCGGCCGAAGTTGTGCACGACGAGCATCCGTTCGCCGTCCAGCTCGCGGTACCAGGCCGCGATGGATTGCTGCGAGGTGTTGCCGTCGTTGTAGACCGGGTGTTTGACCATCTTGCCCTGCGCCAGCACGGGGTAGGTGTTGCGCAGCCGGGCGAACGTGCGGTAGAGGTTGAGCAGCGAACCGTCGTCGTCGGCCTGTGCCTCGACCGAGATCGCCGGGGTCAGCATCTGCATGTCGATCTTGCCCGAGAGGCTTCCCGAAGCCAGTTCGTTGCCCGCCTTGTCCCACAGGATCGGGGTGCGGACATATTCGTCGCCGTTGGATTTGGTGCCCCAGTACCCGAGCTCTTCGCCCTGGTAAATGTAGGGTGCGCCCTGCGCCGTGAGCAGCACGGCGGCCGCCACCTTCATCTTTTCGGCGGACTGTCCCAGGTCGGAGCCCGTGCGATCCTCGTCGTGGTTCGAAAGTTTCGTGGCTTCGATATAATCGCTGCGGTACTGTGCGTAGAGGGGCTGCACGTCGAGGATGTCCTTGACGAAATAGCATCCGATGCCGTTTTGCAGCGCCCATTTGAGCTTGTACCAGAACGTGAATTCGAACAGCGCCGGCAGCCCCCGGTAATAGGGTGCCGCCTTGTCCGCTTCGTCGAGCATCTCGCCCACCATGTAGAAATCGCCCTCTCCGCCGGCGGCCTTGTAGCTCTCGTTCATGCGGTCGTAGAATTTCTTGAGGAACGTGGGGTTCTCGTCGTTGTAGGCGTTGTGGTAGATGTGCTTCACGGCATCGAGGCGGAACCCGTCCACGCCCATGCGTACCCACTTGTCGGCCGCTTCGGTGACGGCCTTGAACGCCCCGGACTGCTCGGCCTCGGCGGCCTTGCCGTAGTTGAGGTCGGCGAATGCCGCCGTCCAGAAGTGCGAATGGTACATCGTCGGCAGCGAGAACTGCACGTTGGCCGGATCGGCCGAGCGGTTCGACATCAGGGTGAAGGGCTCCCCGAACCGGATGATCGTCCGGTTGTCGGGGGCGCCGTATTTGGTGCCTGCGGCCCACGACGTGGTCGAGGTGCGGACGAGGAATCCCCAGTCGGAATCGAAGTCGAGCGTCAGTTCGTAACTGTTGCCGCCCCTGGCGTAGAAGCGTTTGCTCGTGCCGTTGCCGAAATAGAGGTATTTGTCGTCCGCGCCGCCCTGCGTATTGTCCGCATCCGCGGCATCGGTCGTTTCGGTAACGGTCACCGTCGGGCTGTCGGCATTTGTCCAGTCGAGCACGAACTTGAAGCGCCCGGCGGCACCCGCCCCCGTGTCGGTCGAGAACCATTGTCCGGCATCGTAGCCTGCGGCGCCTTCCGTGGCGATCTGGTCGATCCGCCCGGCCGCGATGTCGGCCTGCGGGTCTTCGGAGAAGATATAGCGGTCACGGTAAGGGCTCCCTTCGGACGCGGCGGCCGATTTGAACCACGGGTGGTCTTTGCCCGTATGGTTGAGCACGTAATCCAGGTAGACCCGGATGCCGCGGGCATGGGCCGCGTCGATGAATGCCCTCAGGTCGGCGTCCGACCCGAAGGCGGGGTTGACCGCCTCGTAGTCGAGCACGTCGTAACCGTGGTACGAAGCCGCCGGATGGATCGGTGAGAGCCACACGGCCGAGGCGCCGAGTGCGTCGATGTAGTCGAGCCGCCGGGTCAGCCCCGGCAGGTCGCCCACCTTGTCGCCGTTGCCGTCGGCAAAGCTGTATACCAGCAGCTGGTAGCTTATGTCGGCGCGTTTGCGGTTGTCCCACGCATCGGGCTGGGCGACGACCTGCTCGCCCTCGAAATCCTGGGAGGCATCGCCGCTCTGTGTCACGGTGACGACGACCGGATCGCAGCCCGGGGCGGTGAAGGTAAGCGTCGCGGAGCGTTTCGACGACTCGTTTGCGGTCGCCGTGACCGCGAACGACGTGGAGGTTTTGCCCGATGTGAGGGCCGGTGTGCACCATGCGGTATTGTCGCTCTGCGTCAGCGACCACGCGCCCGCATCGGTGCGCAGGTCGAGCAGCCGGCTGCCGCCTGCGGCTTCGAATTCTATCTCCGCGGGGGTCACGGAGAGCATACTGCCGCCGGTATCGCCGGTCTTGTCGTCGCTGCACGACACGGATACGGAAAGTACGAGTGCCAGCAGCAGGAAAAGAAATTTTTTCATAGCGGAATCTCGGTTAAAGTTCGTTTCGGGGCCTGCCGTCCGGTCAGGGGCGGCAGGCCAGAAACGGGACGGCAATCTCTGTGTGCCGTCCCGTGAAAGGGTGGCCGTTATTCGGCCTCTGCCGGGGTCTTGCCCTCGGACATGATGTATATCTGCGAATTCGCGAGGTCGAAATAGATGTCGTAGGTGCCGTCGAGCTGGACTTTCATGTTCTGCGAACCGCCGCTGGTGATGATGTCGACGGCCTTGTTGATGTCGACCGCACCGCCCGACGCCGTGCCGTAGTTCTTGGAGTCGTCCCAGGCGTTGTTGAAGCGGATCTTGAATTCGCTGGCGGTGGTCAGGACTACGCCTTTGCGAACGAGGTAGGCGCCCTCCTCGCTCATGGAGAAATCGCCCAGGTCACCCCATCCGGTGATGTTGCCGACCAGTCCCCATGTGTCGGCGACCAGCTCGGGCTTGGCGCCTGCGGCCATCACGTAGGCGCGTCCCGCCTCGGGCAGCAGCCAGTAGTCGTACGTGCCGGCTTCGGCGATCACGGCATTGACCTTGTCGGCGGAAACCTTGAAGGCCGAGCCGATCGTGCAGGTGTAGGGGCTGCTGCCGGCGAATGCGGCGTCGGCCCCGATCCACTGCGACTCGTCGCCGCTCTTGAAGAGGAATTCCGAGTTGGCGGCTACCTCGACCCCTGCGGCCTTGTAGGCCACGATGTTCGAGCTGGCGCTCTCCATGGCCGTCGGGCCCCAGTCGGGGGTTGCGACGGTCTGGCCGTGGATGTACCAGTCGGCCTTTTCCGGCCCCGGGTCGGGTTCTTCGCCGCCGCCCGTGCCGTAGTCGCCGGCATTGAGTTCGTAGGTGATCTCCGCAGAGTTGTTCAGGGTTGCGTATACGCGGTAGTTGCCCGCCGTGGCCTTGATGTTGTCGCCGTTCTGCGAAAGGCGTCCGTCCGCCCCGCCGAAGTTTATCGCCCAGTCGTTGTCCGCACGGAATTTGAATTCCCCGGCGGTCAGTGTGACGTCGACCCAGAAACGCTGTTTTTGGGTGTCGAAATTCATCTCCGTGTCGGTGTCCCAGCCGCCCGGAGTGGCATCGCCGATAATACCCATCGAGTTGAACGACAGCTTATTGCTTAACGTTAATGTCGAACGGTCGAATACGAAGCGGTAGAAGCGCTTGGAATAGACCATGATGTTTCCGGAACCGCCGCTGGAGATCAGCGTGATCGACGGGGCTTCCGTTTCCGGAGCCGCAGCATCACCGTCGGTGCCCCAGTTGCAGGCATCGTTCCAACCGGCTTCGCCGCTCAGTTTGAAGCCGTTGGCGGCTTTTTCGCCCAAGTCAACGATAGCTTCGTAGGTGACCTCGTCGCCGGAGAAACAGAACAGTCCCTGTGCGTTGTCGAAATTCCAGCCGCAGTAATCGCCGATTACCCAGACCTGGGGATAGGTACGCTCGGCCGTCGTCACGGTCATGCGGACGGTGGCGGGGGCGGAGTAGAATTTTTCGAAGTCGGTGCCGATCGTGGCGCTGATGTAGAAATCCACGTCCGTAGGTTCGCCCGAGGGAACCCCCAGGCCGCCGTCTTCCACGGACAGCGCAAGGATGTTGTTGAGGCTTTCATAGGTCTGTTCCGACGAGGTGCCGTTCATTCCCGTGAAGAGCACCAGTTTCGCACCGTCGTTGTACGAGGCTTCGATCGAGTAGTTGATCTGGGTGCGGACGCCGAAGTCGGCGGCGTCCCAGGTGAAGGTCTGCGTCGAGCCCATGTTGTCGGGCGTAATGACGATCTCCCCGGGCAGCGCATGCAGCACGGGCGCCACGACCTTGTCGGGGTCGTAGGCCTTTACCTCGTCGAGCTTTTGGCAGGCGGAGAGGAGCCCCGTCGCAGCCGCCAGCATCATCGCATATCGTGTAATTTTCATAGTCGTACGATTTTTAGGGTTGGTTATTTATCGGTTGCGTTTCCGTAGCCGGGATTCTGGTGCAGTTCGGGGTTGGAAGCGAGCTCCGACGAAGGGATGGCAAAGATTTTCATGTAATCATCGAACCCCTGTCCGGTGAAGGTGCCGCCCTTGTATGTCCAGAGGAACGACGGGGTGGTGAACTTGCCGTAGCGGATCAGGTCGGTGCGGCGGTGCCCCTCCCACATCAGCTCGCAGGCACGCTCCTCGAGCAGGTAGTCGGCCGTGACCGACGAGGGGGCCGATACCCCGGCGCGGTCGGTCAGCTCCTTGAGCTTCGGCAGCGCGGTGTTGGCCTGTCCCAGGTTCATGCAGGCCTCGGCGTAGATCAGGTAGATCTCGCCCAGGCGGATCATCGGGAAGTCGATGTCGCTGTATGCCTTCGATGCAGCCGTGGCAAGGAATTCGTCGTTGGTCATGTCGTGGGGGATATTGTTGAACTTGAGGCAAGTCCACCCGTTGAGGAAGACATAGAGCGCATCGTTCATCGACTCCTGGCGGCCTTTGATGTAGAACATTCCGCCGCGTTTGTCGTTGACCGTATATTCGCCCGTGGTGTAGTCCGCGTTGCGGGCGTTGAAATATTTCTGTACGTATTCGTAGGGTACGCGGATGCCGGCCCAGCCGTTGTTCACGCCGTTGATCTTCTGTTCGGCCGTCACGTCGGTGGCGGCGATGGCTGCCAGCGTCAGGTACGACGTGCCGCCGTAGGACTGCGTCTGCTCGGCGTCGTATGCCACGCCGAAGATGATCTCCTTCAGGGCGTCGGCGTTCTCGCCGTTGTCGCCGCGGAAGAGGTCGGAATACTCCGGGCAGAGCGAGTAGCCCATGCCGAAGATCGCTTCGCAGGCGGATTTGGCCTCCGTCCACATCGGGGTGCCGGCATAAACCTCGGCATTGAGGTACATGCGGGCCAGCAGGCCGTTGACCGCACCCTTGTCGGCACGCGGGTAGTTCGAGCGTGCGGCAGGCATCGCGCTTTCGTCCGAAGCCAGGTCGGTCAGCTCCGAGATGCAGTAGTCAAAGACATCCTTGCGCGAGGCCTGTTTGGGGTTCACACCGCCGCCGAAGGGCGAGGTCTCGGTCGTAAACGGCACGTCGCCGAACACGTCGAGGGCGATCCAGTAGAAATAGGCGCGCAGGAAACGGGCCTCGGCACGGAAGCTCTGGATCCTGGCGGCCAGTTCGCTGCTCACGCCGCGGTCGGAGAGTTTGTCCGAGGCGGTCTGGCGCAGGTACTCGTTCACGTAGGCGATGCCCTGCAACGTACGTACGTAGACGGCGTAGGTCGCGTCGTTGTCGGCGTCGGACCACGTGTCGGTATTCATGGCGCGAACCCAGGCGTCGTTCTCCCAGGCGCATTTGCAGGCGTCGGCCGTAACCTCCTGGATCGTCCAGAATGCGCGGATGAGCTCCGAGGCGCCGCCGTCGCTGACCTGCAGGTCGGTGGTGTCGTTCGAGACGAAATTGAAATAGAGTTTGGTGAGCCCGGCCAGGTAGCCGTTCTCGTCTTTCCCGTAGACGGTCTCCGAGGTCGAGTCGGACGGGTTGAGGGGCAGGGTGTCGAGATCCCCGATGCACGAAGTGAGCAGCATCGTTGCGCCTGCCGCCGCCAAGGCGAAATGTTTTATGTCGATTTTCATGGTTCGTTCGTTTTTAGAAGTTTACATTCAGACGCAGCGAATAGGTGCGCGGGCGCGGCCAGATCGAGCCGTCGATGCCGTTGACGCCCGGTATTTCGGGGTCTACGCCGCTGTAATCGGTGATGACGAATACGTTCTGCACGCCGAAGGCGACGCGCATCGAGCCCTTCCAGTTGCCAATCTTGTTGAACGTGTACCCGAGGTTGATGTCGTCCATGCGGAAGAACGAAGCGTTTTCGAGGAACATGTCCGAATACCACTGCTCGCCGCTGTTGGCCTTCGTAAAGCCGGTCTTCTTGACCAGCCGTGCGAAGTTGGGCAGGTTGCCGGCGTTGATGTCGATGTTGGACGTCGAGTTGGCCGAGGCGAAGTCGTTGAAGACCCAGTTGCCCGCCGAACCGTGGCCGTTGAAGCCGAAGTCCCAGTTCTTGTAGCTCAGCTTGAGGCTGATGCCGTAGAAGAAGTCGGGGTTGGGGCTCTTGTCGGTCATGTAACGGTCGCCCTGGTCGATCTGGCCGTTCTTGTTGCGATCCACCAATGCGTTCTGGATCGGCTTGCCGTCCTGGTCGTAAACCTGCTGGAAGCAGTAGTAGGTGTAGGGTGCATAACCCACCATGTGGCGCTGGAGCAGGTTGCCCGTACCCTTGGTGATGCTGCTCACCTGGATGGCGTAGTCGGGGTCGTCGGTGTTGTTGAGCTTGGTGAACTCGGTGTGCTGGAACGTGCCGTTGAAGCCGACCGTGAGGTTCCAGTCCTTGGTCTGCACGGGGATGAAATTCAGGTTGAACTCCACGCCCTTGTTCTCCATCGAGCCGATGTTGGTGAGCACCGTGTTGCCGAAGTTCGAGCCCATGGGGGTGATGACGTTGTTCAGGAGGTCGTCCGTCTGACGCAGGTACCAGTCGACGCTGCCGTTGATGCGCCCGCCGAGGAACCCGAAGTCGAGGCCGACGTTGTAGGTCGTCGTGGTCTCCCATTTGATGTTGGGGTCGTAGGCGCCCGGCGTGAGGTAGAACATGTGCCCGGCGCTGCCCATGTAATAGGTCTTATAGACGTCGGTCGACATGTAGTAACGCGCCAGGTAGGGATAATTGGAGCCGATCTCCTGCTGCCCGGTCTGCCCCACGCTGACGCGCAGCTTGAGGGCCGAGACGGCACGCGAATCCTTCAGGAAATTCTCCTCGGCGATGTTCCACGCAAAGGCGCCCGAAGGGAAGAGGCCCCAGCGGGTATCCTTCGAGAAACGCGATGAGGCGTCGTCACGCAGTGTGAAGGAGAAGAGGTATTTCGAGGCGATCGAATAGTTCAGGCGTCCGTAGAACGAGAGCAGATAATTCTCCTGGCGGTTGAACGGGTAGCGCGAATCCTCGCCCTTCTGCTCGTGCGTCTCGTTGAAATAGGATACCGAGTGGTCGGAGCTGTAGAAATGCTGCCACGAATAACCGGCCATCACGTCGAGGTGGTGGATGCCCCACTCCTTATTGAAGTTGGCGTAGAATTCGAGCAGCTGGTTGCGGCGGAAGTTCGTCGTCCACGAATACTGTCCCCAGCCGCGGGCCTCGGTGTCGGTGTATGCCTGGAACGAGCCGGGGTTCACGCCGTCGTAGGTCTTGGCGCTCGATACGTCGAGGCCGAGGTTGAGGTTGAAGCGCAGCGCCTCGAAGCCGTGAACCTTATAGTCGATCTGGGCGTTGCCGATGAAACGCTTGGCACGCGCCGTATTGTCGCGGTCGTAGAGCTGCGAGAGCGGGCCTGCGCCCAGCAGGGTGTTGGGCGTGAAGTCCTCGCCGCGGCCCGATCCGTAGTTCCAGTATCCGTTGGTGGTCGTGTAGTCGATCGAACCGTCGTCGTTGCGGAAATAGGGGTCGATCGTGGGGTTGAAGAAGGCCGCCGAACCCACCACGCCGCCCGAGGCGTAGCGCTGCGACGTGATGACGCCCTTGGCGTTGAGGTTGACCGTGAGGTGCTTGTCGAAGAAGTTGGGCGAGAGGCTCAGGTCGAGCGTCCCGCGTTCGTATTTCGATGTTTCGAGCGTACCCTGCTGGTTGGTGTAGCCCACCGATGCGCGGTAGGGCATCCTATCGTTGATGTTGCCGATCAGGCTGACGTTGTGGTCATGCGAAATGGCGGTGCGGAAGACCAAGTCCTGCCAGTTGGTGTTCTTGTCGCCGAGCATCGACTGCACCTTGTCGCCCGTGGTCGTACCTGCGGGGTATACCTGGTCGATGTAGGTGCGGAACTCGCCGGGCGACATCACGGGCAGCTCGTCGGAGTTGGTCTGGACGCTCACGCTGCCGCTGTACGATACGCGGGGCGTGTTGCCGCGCCCCTTCTTGGTGGTGACGAGGATGACGCCGTTCGAGGCGCGCGAACCGTAGATGGCCGCCGCCGAAGCGTCCTTGAGCACGGTGAAGGATTCGATGTCGTTGGGGTTGATCGTCTCCAGCGGGTTGGCCATACCCTTGCCGCCGTCGACTGCGATGGGCACCCCGTCGATCACGATCAGCGGGTCGTTCGAGGCGTTGAGCGAAGCCGCACCGCGCACGCGGATGGTGGCGCTCGATCCGGGGCCTCCGTCGCCGGGGATGATATGCACGCCCGGAACCTTACCCTTGAGCATGTCCTGTGTGGAGACCACGGCGCCGCGGTTGAACTCTTCGGCCTTGATCGCCACGACCGAACCGGTCATGTCGTTCTTCTTGACCGTACCGTAGCCGATCACCACCACGTCGTCGATACCCATGGCATCCTCTTCGAGCGTGAGGTGCGCCAGCAGCGACGAACTGGCCACCAGGCTGACGGTCTTGTAACCGACATAGCTGACCTCGATGACCGACTCGGGGCCGGCGGCGCGGATGGCATAGTCGCCGTCGATGCCCGTCGAGACACCGTTGGTCGTGCCCTTTTCGACGACGGTAGCGCCCAGGATCGGCATCCCGGACTTGTCGACAACTACGCCTTTTACCTCATAACCAGCGTTTTGCGCCAGCGTGAGGGGGGGGGTAAATTGACATATGAGCAAGATACCCGCACACATAGTTAAAAATCGTTTCATAAGAATTTTGGTTAGTTTATAAGTTGATTTTATGGATTGTAGGTCATTGGGCCTTGTGTTCTTTGACCAGGAAGACCGACACGGCGGCCAGCAGCATGAATACCCCGGCGAGCGCCAGCATGTCGGCCGCATCGGAGGCGAAGCAGTACTTGACGATGGCACCGCCGGTCAGTCCGATGACGATCTGGGGGACGGTGATCGTGAAATTGAAGATACCCATGTATACGCCCATGCGGCGTGGCTCGACCGCGCGCGACAGGATGGCGTAGGGCATGGCGAGGATGCCCGCCCAGGCGATGCCGATCCCCACCATCGGGAGCATCAGCGCGTACTGGTCGTGCAGCAGGCACAACCCCGCGAAGCCCAGCGCCCCGGCGAGCAGGCAGGCAGCGTAGACGGGTTTGTTGCCGTAGCGCGCGGCGACGCGCCCGAGGAACAGGGCGGCGATGCAGGCGGGGATGGGGTAGGTGCCGTTGAGCACGCCGACCCATGTCTGCGTGGCGCCGGCCGAGAGCACTTCGCCCGTGGCATGGTCGGTGACTACACCCGTGATGGCGGGTTTGAGGTAAGTCCACATCAGGAAGAGCGCCGCCCACGAGAAGAACTGCGTGACGCCCAGCCGCACCATCACGCCGGGGACGTTGCGCATGAGGCCGACGAAGCTCATCGGTTTGGCGTCCTCCTCGGAGAGGTTGTTGTAGCGGGCGAACTCCCCGGGCGGATATTCCCGTGTCTTGAACGAGGTGACGAGCACCGTGAGCAGCAGGATCGCGCCCCCGGCATAGTAGGAGTAGGCGATGTGCGGCGAAACATGCCCCGGAGCGGCCTCGTCCGACACGCCGAGCCATGTCATGACGAGCGGCAGGATAGCGCCGACGACCGCACCGAGGTTTATCAGGAAGGTTTGTACCACGTAGCCCTGTGTCTTCTGCGAATCGTCGAGCATGTCGGCCACCAGCGCCCGGAAGGGCTGCATCGTGACGTTGAACGACAAATCCATGAACAGCAGGATGAAAGCCCCCATGGCGAGCGGGGCGAAGGCGAGCAGTTTGGGGCAGTTGGGCATGAGCACCAGCGCCAGCGCCGAGATCAGCGACCCGCCCAGGATGTAGGGGATGCGGCGGCCCCAGCGCGTCCAGGTGCCGTCGGAAAAAAGCCCCACGATGGGCTGGACGATCATGCCGGCCAGCGGTGCCGCCAGCCAGAAGTAGCTCAGGTGGCTGACATCTGCCCCCAGCGATTCGAAGATGCTCGACGTGTTGGAATTCTGGAGCGAATATCCGATCTGCACGCCGAGGAAGCCGAAGCTGAGGTTCCAAATCTGCCAAAATGAGAGTTTAGGCTTGGTCATTTCGGTTTTTCGGTTGGTTTTCAGGTTATACAAATTTTAATAAAAAAATCCGGACGGCGAACCGCAGGGCGACGAACGGAAGGTTCAGCCGGATGAACGGGCGGATTTTTGCGACGAACGGTAGCCCGCGGGGGACGATTTGGAATTTCCGCGGAAAAACACTACCTTTATTCGTAATAAACGAAACCCGTATATACTTTAATACAGCCTCAGTCAGCCTATATGCGATCGCTCAAAGTGTCCGGAATCATCCACCTGTTCGCCGTGCTCCATGCCGTGGTCGCCCTTTCGTGCCATCTGGCGGGGATCAACGACGAGTTGGTGCTGACGCTGCTGACGATCGTGCTGATCGTGCTGATCTGCCTCAAACGGGGACTGAACGTGGAGTTCACCGCTGCCAGCGTGATCGTCGTCAACGTGATCGGCTACCTGCTGGGTACGGGCGGTGCGCAGTTGATCGAGCTGTTATTGCACGCCTCGCCCGTGGTGCATGCCGTCTCGACCTTCATCACCACCGAGATCCTGGGCTGGAGCATCGTGTGGTTCACCAAGTTGTTCCGCCGCGGCGACGACACGGCGAGCCGCTCCTCGGCCTGGACGCCCCGCATCGGGTTGCTGCTGCTGGCCGTGGGGGGGATTTTCGTGCTGAGGCTGGCCTATGTCGAGCTTTTCGCCTCGCCCTCCTTTTCCACAGACCGCCTCTACCACATGGCCGACTTGCTGGCTTCCAATTCCGCGGCACTGATTATCCTGCTGTGCGTCAATATCATCTATGTCCGGCATACGCGCAGGCGTGAAACCCGACACGGCCCGATCGCCGAAATCGCGGCCTTCCTTCTGTTCGTGCTGCTCACGTCGGCCTGCGTGGCGCTCATTACGGGGCTGCACCTGCCGTTCGCCTTCGACCGCTCGTTCACCGCACGGGAGTTCCTGCAACTGTGGATCGTCACCCTGCTGGTCGAGGTGACCCTCTATTCGGTCGTATTTATGGTCGATTACGCCCTGGTCGCACGTGCCGTGCTGCGTGCCGAGCGCGGCAAGGCGCACCAGGCGCAGTTCCGTTACATGAAACTCAAACAGCAGGTCAACCCCCATTTCCTGTTCAACTCGCTCAATATCCTCGACTGCCTGGTCTGCGAGCAGCGCACGGAGCAGGCCAGCGCCTACATCCATAAACTGGCGGGCATTTACCGTTACATGCTCCAGAACGAGGAGGAGACACTCGTGCGCCTGCGCGAGGAGATGGCCTTCGTGGGGATGTACGTCGACCTGTTACAGGTGCGTTTCCCCGAAGGGTTCCGCGTGGAGACCGACATTTCGGATGAGGCCATGAACCGCCATGTCCTGCCCTGCTCGGTGCAGTTGCTGATCGAAAACGCCATCAAGCATAACTCGGTGGGGGCCGACCGGCCGCTGGTGATCCGCATCGTCGCCGTGGCCGAGGCCGTGACGGTGTCGAACAACCTTCAGCTGAAGGTATCCGGCAACCCCTCGACCCGTGTGGGGCTGAACTACATCCGCCAGCAGTACCTCGACCTGTCGGGCATCCCGATCGGGATACGCCGTACCGATACCGAATATTGTGTCACCTTACCGTTGCTGTAATATGAACGTACTGATCGTAGAAGACGAAATGATGGCCCAGGCAAACCTGGCGCGAGCGCTGACCCAGCATTTTCCCGACGTACGGATCGTCGGGACGACCGGCTCGGTCAGGGAAACGGTGCTCTGGCTGCGCACGCCGGGGAACAGTGCCGATGTGATTTTCATGGACGTGGAACTCTCCGACGGGGATTGCTTCGAGATATTCCGCCAGGCGGACGTAACGGCGCGGGTCATCATGACCACCGCATATGACAATTACGCCGTGCGGGCGTTCGAGGTCAACAGCATCGACTACCTGCTCAAACCGATCGACCTCGCGGCGCTGCGGCGTGCCGTGGAACGTTGCCGTGTGCGGAGCGGGGGCATCGACCCCGACGTATTGCTGAACGCAATCCGCAGCCCGCGCGAATACAAACAGCGCTATGTCGTGCGTTTCAACGACCGGATCGTCCCGGTGCAGACCACCGACATCGCCTATTTCTACTCGGAAGAGAAAAACACCTACCTTGTCACGAACGACAACAACCGCTACATCATGGATCAGTCGCTCGACGTCCTTTCGGACGAACTGGATCCCGGGCGGTTTTTCCGCATATCGCGCAGCTGCATCATCGCCATGCCGGCGATCGTCAGCATCGTGAAATACCTGGGCAACCGGCTGAAGATCACGGCACGTCCGCGTCCGGAGTTCGAGATGGTGGTGAGCCGGTCGCGGGTCGACGACTTCCTGAAGTGGCTGGAGGGGAATGGCTGAGCCTTCGTCGCGGCTGCATGATAAAAAGGGGTACCCATCGGAGTACCCCTTTTTTGTAGCCGGGAGCGGCGGTGCCGCAGTACGCCCGTCAGCGGCGCCCGCTGCAGGCGATCATGTCGTGCAGCGACTCGTTGAAAGTCTCCTTGTGCAGCAGTTCCTCGAGCGGGAGGTGCATTCGGTAACGCCAGTAGTATCGGGCGACGGCCGGGACGTTGATGCGTTCCTTGGCCGGGTCGGGGTAGCGCAGTTCCCCGTCGGTCGAGAACCAGTCCTGCAACGGCAGGATGGTGAGCATCGCCGGGGAATTGAGGTGCATGTCGAGGATGCGCCGGCATATCCACGGCTCGCAGAAATAGGGAACGTCGCCCCCGATGCCGAGTGCTTCGTGGTAGAAGCGCGCCGTGAGTTCGCGGTCTTCCTCCCACCATGCCCGCAGCGGGTTCATGTCGTGCGTCGAAGTGGTGCAGACCGAGAAATAGGGGTAGTGCGCCGGGTCGGCGAAGAGTTCCCCCGGCGTCTTGGGCATGCGCTGGATTTCGAGCGAGAGGATTTGCAGTTCGTGCATCGTCTCGGGGACGCTGTCGGGAATCATGCCCAGGTCTTCGCCGCAGGTCAGCATCTCGGTCGCCGAGAGGAGCACCGGGAGCTTGCGCAGGGCGGATTCCTGCCAGAAACGGTTGTGCCGGTGGTAGAAGAAGTCGGTATAGAGCCGGTCGAAAGCTGCACGGCGCTCTCCGTCGAGCCGGCGGTAGGCGTGCGTCGAGTGGGGGGCGATGCGGGGGTGGAAATAGCCCTTGCGGCGCGGGTCTTCGATGAAGAGCACGTCGTCGAGCAATGCCATGAGCCCTTCCCGCAGCCGGGTCTGGCGTTCGTCGTCGCCCGGGAAGCGGGCTGCGACCTTGCGCTGGGTGGCATAGGCGGGCAGTAACCGCCCCTCCTTCATGCAGGTGGCGCGGACTTCGCCGGCCAGGTCGCCGAACAGTTCCCCGAGCATGTGTTCGTCGGGCGCCGGGGTGGTGTAGCGTCCGTCCTGCGTGTCGAAGCCCATGCCGCGCAGTTCATCTGCGGAATAGGGCAGGGCGGGGTTGAAATAGCCCAGCAACCCGTGTACGGCATGCGTGGGAATCTCCCAGATGCGGAAGAAGCCGAGGATATGGTCGATGCGGAAGGCGTCGAAGTATTCGGCCATCTTGGCCATGCGTGCCCGCCACCAGGCGTAGCCGTCGCGTGCCATGCGTTCCCAGTTGTAAGTCGGGAATCCCCAGTTCTGCCCGACGGCCGAGAATGCGTCGGGCGGAGCCCCGGCCTGCGAGTCCATGTGGAACAGGTGTGGGTAGAGCCATGCGTCGACACTCGTGCGACTGATGCCGATGGGCAGGTCGCCCTTGAGGACGATGCCGTGGGCGCGGGCGTAGGCGCAGACCTCGGACAACTGCGTATGCAGGTGGTATTGAACATAGCAGTGGAATGCGATGTCGCGGTTGTGGCTGCGGCAGTAGGCGTCGACGGTTTTGCGGTCATAGCGGGCGAAGCCGCCCCAGCGGGTGAAGTCGGGCGTGCCCGTTTCGTCGCGCAGCGTGCAGAAGGCGGCATAGGGGATGAGCCAGTGTCTATTGGCGGCGATGAAGTCCTTGTAGTCGCGGCGTGCCGCAGTGCGGGTTCCGTGGCGTTCGAACGCCCGGCGGAGCAGCCGCAGTTTGTGCCGGTTGACCCGTTCGTAGTCTATTTCGGGGAGTGCGTTCAGTTCGTTGCGCAGGGTGCGGTACTCGTCGTCCTCCACGACGCCCGCGGCCGGCAGCCGGATGAACTGCGGGTGCAGGGCGAAGGTCGAATTGGCGTTGTAGGGGTAGGAGTCTTCCCATGTACCGGTCATGGTGGTATCGTTGATCGGCAGTACCTGGATGACGCACTGCCCGGTGGCGGCCGCCCAGTCGATGAGCCGTTTCAGGTCGTAGAACTCACCGACGCCGAAATCCTCTTCCGTACGGAGCGAGAAGACCGGGATCGCCGTCCCGGCGCCCTGCCATCTGCGTTCGGGGAACCGCGGGTACGCCGCGGCGTCGAGGGCGTGTTCGCCGGCGCCGGGCAGTTCGCCCCAGGTGCGGTTGGCACCCTCCTCCCACAGGATGGGGGTGAGGGTCTTGCGGTCGGCGATCAGGAATTTGTATTCGAACCGGTGTGCGGTATGTAGCGTGAGTTCCCATTCCGGGAAGCGGCTGTCGTCCATCGGGACGATTCGTTTCCAGTCGCCCAGTTCACGGCCGCTGCCGGCGACGGCGAGCGTTTCGTCCGGCCGCAGGGTGGGCAGGATGACGCGCAGGGTGATGTTGCCGGCTGCTTTCTTCGGATTACCGGTTTTCCCGCGGCCGAAGATGCCCCGGGTGAATGCCGAGGAGTAGAACGGCGTGTCGGAGGGCATCTCCTGCCAGCGGTCGCGAATGCGCAGCGTACGCACCCCCTCCCGGGACGGGATCCGCAGCGTGTGCGGCCGCCATTCGCTGCGGATGCACACGCCCTCGCGCTCGACTTCGTAACGGTATTCTGCCGGCTGCGCCGCAGGGGCGTACCGCTCTACGGCGCAGGTCCAGACGCCGCCGTCGGCGTATTGCAGGGCGATGCGCCGCTTGCCGAGGCGGAGTACGAGCTGTTCGCCCCAGCGGGTACGGTATTCGATGCTGATCAGGAGTGTCATTCGTATATTCACTTTAATGATTATAACTTTGAGGAAATAAAGACATCAGAGCATGGAATAAGTCCGAAATTTCATTGGTCTACGAGACCGGGGACAATGTTCCGGCCCCATGCTGCCGTTTCCTGTTACAATCCAAATAAATCTGGATCAAAGTTTTCGGTTAAATTTGTTTTTATTTCATTTGCAATACATTGCGATTCTTGATGAGTTTCCCGGCCAAAGGTCAAGGCACAGCGTGTCTCCGCCGGCCTTCGATCGAGTCGGTGCGGAGTCACGATGTGCTTTGACCTTTGGCTCTTGCGAAAGCCGTGATTTCAGAACCCGTAAAAATCCTTCGGTAGACAGACTTTCCACAGCGGTCAGTATTCTGCCGCATGTTCCTGTATTAGTTTACAAAGGCCAGAGGAGCATTTTACATTAAGCGGACTCCAAAGCCGCACGCAATATGTAGTATTCTCTCTGGGAAAATCCGTTTACCGGAAGGGGTTGCTTATGACACGACACTATTGACATATTCGGTCTGGTGTTTCAACACGAAGTATAGTCTATTTACCAGTTTGCGGGCGACCTTTACGATGGCCTTGCTCTTGGGCATCCGCTTGCATTGTTCTGTATAAAACAGATTCATCGCGGGATCTTGGCGTATAGCCACCCATGCAGCCTCTATCAGATTACAGCGCATGACGGCGTGTTTTCGCACGGTAATGTCTCCTGTTCCGTCTTTCTCTCCGCTGCTATGGCACATCGGGATCATCCCGATATAGGCGGCCAGTTGTTCGGCATTGCGGAAACGGGTTATGTCGCATATCTCCGACAGAAACGCCATTCCCGTAGTCTGCCCGAACCCCGGAACGCTCATAATCAACCGCTGCGGTTCGCGGAATCGGTCCGCCTTGGCCAAGGCCCGTAAAGCCCGTGTCATCTCCAACTTCTGACGGCGTAGTTCCTCCAGATGCCGGAGCTGAATGTCGAGGGCCTGACGATCGCTCGGAGTGAGTGTCTCAACCTCTTTCAGCCATGCGAAAAAGCGTTTCGATCAGTTGGAGAAAGGTTCGAGGAACTCCTGCGGAATCCCGATGCCTAAACACCGTAACTGGGACTTGATCCGGTTCTTCTGACGGGTCGTGTCTTTGGTGATCGAGTTCTTCAATCTTATCAAGGAACGCATTTCCAACGATACACTGTCCGGCGTATAAATGCCTTTCAGTTCGTTGGCTCTTAAACTCCGCGCCAGCTTGCCGCTGTCCACGGCGTCACTCTTACGCAGCATTTCACTGCTCTTGATCAGTACATCGGCCGGATTGACCACGATGTTGTCGATCCTTAAGGTTGTCAGGTATTTGTGTGTCCAGAACCTGCAGAATTCTGCTTTATACACCGAATGATATCAGCATCCGGATAACTCCTCGTTAGAAATCCGCGCAACGCTTCCGGATCCGGATTTTGCCTGAATGTCTTCAGTACAGAAGTCGCGGACAAAACCGTAACCGACCAACTCTTCAAATCTTTGCGCTCTCATGGCTATCGTCATTTTAGTTAGTAAAAATTGACATCTTTAAATCTAACCAAAATCTCGATAGCTTTTTTCTGCTATCCGCTATCCTCGCAGTTTACTCGGATTGTAAACAATAGGAATTGATGCGTCACTTGTGTTCGGGGAGCTGTCACTCGTTGTCGCCGGCAAACCACTCGGCGAACGAGGTTGCGGTTTCGTGGAGCTTCAACGAATGGAGCGCAACGCCTTCGGGAAGCCGGGCGGCAATGCGGCGGGCGAAATCGGCGAGCATGTTCTCGCACGTGGGCTGGTAATCCACCGTCAGGATGTTGCCGAACCGCTCGGCGAGCACCCGGCGCAGCTCCGCGCCCGACGCCGAACCGCGCAGCACCAGCGCATGATCGAACCGCGAAACGATCTCTTCGTTCACGATCCGCTTCAGCACCCCGAAGTCCATCACCATCCCGCATTTGGGATCGGCCTCGTCTTCGGCCGGGGTGCCTTTCACCGTCACGAACAACCGGTAGGAGTGCCCGTGGATTTCGCGGCACGGCCCGTCGTATCCGTCGAGGGCATGCGCTGCCTCGAATGAAAATTCCTTGGTCAATCTGATCACTGTCATAGGGCAAAGATAGTGCAAGCCGAGCGCAAAAGCAAGTTTACTTGCATTTTGCCGAGGCGCAGCCTGTCTAAGGCAGGGCCAAAGATAGTGCAAGGTGAGCGGAGTGCCAAATTTATTTGAGCACTTCCGAGCCGCAGCCTGTCTAAGGCAACGCCAAAGATAGCGCAAGCCGGGCACAATGCCAAATTTATTGGGGGGGGGTACCGAGAGACAGCCGGCCCAAGGCAACGCGCAGGCCGCAGGCAAAACCGAACGATTCGTCGGCTCTACCCGCGGCCCGTGCACCCGGTCCTCCGGAACGCCCGCTTAGCGGTGGCCTCCGAGTTTCAGATAACGGTCGTAGAGGCGGTCGTAAACCGCGTGACGCTCCATATCGGGCAGGTATTCGTCCGAGAAACCGGGACACATCGCCCGCTGGGCCTCCTGCACCGATCCGTAGAGCCCGGCGGCGACCGCCGCGAACATCGCCGCACCCAGGGCGCAAGCCTGATCGCTGGCCACCACCCGGATCGGAACGCCGA
>ERZ773216.1140-NODE-1140-length-33703-cov-4.003239_pt1 | contig 33703 bp, 18 predicted proteins | sample MGYA00511259_ERZ773216 | MGnify/ENA primary metagenome ERZ773216 (study PRJEB29015, sample SAMEA2737764) | human gut metagenome | biome: human gut; feature: human-associated habitat; material: faeces | place: China | collected 2012 ... | reverse complement strand
CGCCTCATAGTACCTTCTTAGTAATTGTTTGATTTGCATATACAATAAAGATAAACTATGAGTTTCGCAATTACCTTTTCCAGTTTATAATAAAAAGGAGTAATTGCAAAACACTTAAATATTTATAAAAGACTGCAAAAGGAGATTACAATGAAAGAATACAGCATAAAGTTCCATGATAACCGTCTGGTGGATACGGATGGTCTGAATGTGGAGCAGATAAGTGACCATTCATATCGCATCAGCATTGCTGACGGAAGATATAATGTCAGGGTTCTGGATGGGGATTTGAATGACAGAGGGGATGTGAATGTGTATACCACCTTAAATCACGTCCGTCAGAATCCGATCTGGGCGGGGGATAAGGTGATACGTTCCGGGTGTTATAAGACCGAAGTAAAAAACGGATGCATGAAAATCAGTTTCTCCGGAAAATATGTATGTATACAGGGGATTGATATTGCGGCAGAGATTGAGGACGAGATCGAATCGCTTTCTGCCGGGGTTCATGCATCGGAAGAAAAATCCTCGGTCAGGTTGTTCATCCGGAGAAACACGCAGTATGAAAAGGTTCATTTATACAGGAAAAAGTGTGGAAGCGGAATGGATCCGGAGATGATTGAACTGTGCGGGGACGAATATGTGGATGAAGATGTCCTGCTGTGTGAAAGCTACGAATATTATGCCTGCATTGTGGACAACCTTGGATTCGAGGGAAAGATTTCGGATAAAATAACCGTAGAGATAGCAGATAAAACGGCCGCAAAACCGGAGATAAAAAACTATACGGTAAAAACAGTGAATGAGCATACCACGAAGCTGACCTGGGAGGGAAAAGCATGGAAATACCGCATTTACCGGAAAACAGCAGTTAGTAATTACAAATTTCTGGGAGAAACAGAGAACTGTAGTTTTACAGATGAAACCATGATTACCGATCGGAGTTATATTTATGCGGTACAGGCTCTTTCAACCAGCGGAAAAAGCAGGCGGAAAGAAGCAGAGTCACAGATTTTTGCGCCACTTCGCAGACGGCAGATGGAACAGCTTGACAGAGGTGCTGTGGCGATACGCACAAGGCGGGGAATGTATCTGACCTTCCGGCTCGCCGCCTGGGAATATGAATCGGCGGAGTTTCATATTTATGCGGACGGAAAACGGATTGCACAGATTGGAAAACACGATGCAACGAATTATCTGGATAAAAAAGGCGATCTCCATACCCGGTATGAGATAAAGAAGGTTACGAACGGAAAAGAAGAAGAACATGGATACATTGCAAAGAATCTGGCACATAACTATTTCGATTTGCCGATAAACAAACCGGCGGATTACAAAGCTCCGGATGGAGCGATCTATTCCTATACGGCAAATGATGCAAGTGTCGCAGATCTTGATGGCGATGGTGAGTACGAACTGATTTTGAAGTGGGACTGTGCAGGACGGGATAATTCCCATGCGGGATATTCCGGGCCGGTATTTCTCGATGCCTATAAACTGGATGGACGTATGCTGTGGAGAATCGATCTTGGAAGAAATATCCGGGCAGGAGCACATTATACCCAGTTCATGGTATATGATTTTGATGGGGACGGATATGCGGAAATGATCGTAAAGACGGCAGACGGAACCAGAGATGCCGCTGGAAATTATGTCGGGGACAAGACAAAAGATTACCGCAACCGGGAAGGATTCATTATCGAAGGACCGGAGTATCTGTCTTTGTTTGATGGAAGATACGGAACCCTGCTGGACACCATTCCATACGACCCGCCGCGTGGCAATATTGCCGATTGGGGTGACTCCTGGGGCAATCGTGTGGATCGCTTCCTCGCCTGCGTGGCATATCTTGATGGCATACATCCGAGCGCGGTTATGTGCCGCGGTTACTACGATCACGGCAGACCGGCACATCTGGCAGCCTGGGATGTAAAAGATAAAAAATTAGTAAAACGCTGGAAATTTGAGGCAAATCACAAGCAGAACATCGAGTATACCAATCAGGGCTTCCATAACCTGGCGGTGGCCGACGTGGACGATGACGGCTGTGACGAGATTATCTACGGAGCATGTGTCATTGACCATGACGGAACCGGGCTGTATTCGACCGGTCTGGGACACGGAGATGCCATGCATGTGGGTAAATTCACGAAAGACTCGACTGGATTCGATTACTTCGGAATCCATGAAGATGCGGACTGCCCGTGGGGCATCGAGGCACACGATGCAGGAACCGGAAAACACCGGTTCGGGATTCATACCGGAAAAGATACCGCAAGAGGGCTGACTGCCAAAATTGATCCGAGGTATGATGGAAACCAGATGTGGGCATACTATGGCGGTGGGTTATATAATTATGCGGACGGAAAGAAAATCACGGATAAATTCCCAGAGCAGGTGAATTTTGCCATCTGGTGGGACGGCGATCTGCTGAGGGAACTTCTGGATCATGACTGGTATGGCTATGAAACAGGAGTTGGAATTCCGAAGATTTACAAGTGGAACTGGAGAACGGAGGAAACAGAAATCCTGCTTTCCACCGATCAGGTACTATCCAATAACGGAACGAAAGGAAACCCGTGTATTCAGGCATGTCTGTTCGGGGATTGGCGGGAAGAAGTCGTATTCCGTGGAAAAAACAGTGAATTTCTGAGGATTTATACCACAACCGAACCGACAAAGAGCAGAATCTATACCCTGATGCATGATGCGGTTTACCGCATGGGGATTGCATGGCAGAATACGGCATACAACCAGCCGCCGCAGACAGGTTTCTATATCGGGCCGGATATGAAAGGAATCAAAGTTCCGCCGCAGGATTATATCAGCCCGGCAAAAATGGGAGAATAAGTGATGCAGTTATATTTTGAAATCATGGGACTAAGGATACCGGCATATTCTACGATGGCTTTGGCAGGCTTTCTCTGTGCGTTGGTTGTGGCACGGAAACTGGCAAAGAATATCATGACATACGATTTCTGGTGTGCCATTAGTTATGGGGGAATCGCAATGATTGCGGGGGCAAAATTATTCTATGCCATTCCATTTCTTATACAGGGAAATACAGGGAATCTCCGGGAATTATTTGCCGGCTATGTGTTTTACGGCGGTATGCTTGGCATGACAGCGGGCATTGCCTTCTATGCCCGCATGAGACAACAACCCGTCACGATGTATCTCGATATTCTGGCGGTTGTTATTCCTTTGTTTCACGGGTTTGGAAGGCTGGGCTGTTTTTTTGCCGGCTGCTGTTATGGCAGGGAATATCACGGTATCTTTGCCGTCCATTTTCCGGCGAATCCATACGAACCGGGCATAGAACTTGTACCGAGAGTTCCAGTCCAGATCATGGAAAGCCTGTGCAATTTCCTGCTGTTCTTTTTCCTACTGTGTTACAGGAAGAAGAAACCGGCACCGGGAAGGATAATGGGACTGTATCTAACCATCTATCCGGCGGTTCGGTTTCTGCTGGAAATGCTGCGTGGAGATATTGTTCGTGGAGTATATCAGATCGCCGGCATAGCATTTTCCACGTCCCAGCTGATTAGTGTGGTATTATTTACAACTGGAATTGTTCTGGTTCGACATAAAATTCCGGAAAATGACATGAAAAATAAAAAAAGTGAAAAAAAGTTTCAAAAAAATAAAAGGTAAATTGTTTCTAAAACGTGGAGTTTCATATGAGAATTCCACGTTTTATTTTTGAATAAACAGATAATAAATAAGTAAAAAATAAATAGTCGAATTATCAGACAATATAACTAAAAAAACATATTTACAAATGAAAAAGATAGTAGTATATTATATACAACTTAAGGAAAAGACAAATGTCCTTGCAGTAAAGACACACAATAACTCAAGGGATAGATGGAGGATAAAGATGCAGCAGAAAGCGAATGGATTATACGATCCGAGATTTGAACATGATAACTGTGGTATCGGAGCAATTGTTAATATCAAAGGAAATAAAGATCACGAGGCAGTAGAAGGTGCGCTTGGTATCGTAGAGCATCTCGAACACAGAGCAGGAAAAGATGCGGAAGGAAAGACCGGTGATGGTGTCGGAATCCTTTTACAGATTTCCCATAAGTTTTTTAAGAAGGTGGCAGATTCCCTCGGCATTTCACTGGGAAATGAGAGAGAATACGGTGTCGGAATGTTTTTCTTCCCACAGGATGAATTACAGAGAAAGCAGGCAATGAAGATGTTTGAAATCATTGTCAAGAAAGAAGGACTTGAGTTCCTCGGCTGGAGACAGGTTCCGACACATCCAGATGTACTGGGACATAAGGCAGTCGAAGTTATGCCGTGTATCATCCAGGCATTCATCCGCAAGCCGGCAAAAGTAAATGCAGGTATTGATTTTGACCGCAAACTGTATGTGGCAAGACGTGTATTTGAACAGTCTAACGAAGATACCTATGTTGTATCACTTTCGAGCAGAACGATTGTATACAAGGGTATGTTCCTGGTTGGACAGCTCCGTACCTTCTTCAGCGACTTACAGGATCCGGATTATGAATCAGCCATCGCCATTGTACATTCCAGATTCAGTACGAATACACAGCCGAGCTGGATGAGGGCACATCCGAACAGACTGCTGGTACATAACGGTGAGATTAACACCATCCGCGGAAATGTGGATAAGATGATTGCAAGGGAAGAAACCATGCATACTTCATGTCTTGCAGATGAGATTAACAAGGTAATACCAGTTATCAATGCAGAAGGTTCTGATTCAGCAAGACTGGATAATATGCTTGAATTCATGATAATGAGTGGAATGGATCTTCCGCTTGCCGTAATGATAGCCATTCCGGAACCGTGGGACAATAACTTAAATATCAGCCAGGCAAAGAGAGATTTCTATCAGTATTATGCAACCATGATGGAACCGTGGGACGGACCGGCATCCATTCTGTTTTCCGATGGTGATGTGATGGGTGCGGTACTTGACCGTAACGGATTAAGACCTTCCAGATATATGATTACCACGGACGATAAGCTCATTCTTTCTTCCGAAGTCGGAGTGCTTGACATTGATCCGGCAAAGATTGTTGTCAAAGAAAGATTAAGACCGGGCAAGATGCTCCTGGTAGATACCGTACAGGGCAGAGTCATCGATGATGAAGAATTAAAAGAAAAATATGCAAAAAGACAGCCATATGGCGAGTGGCTCGATGCAAATATCGTAAAACTTCAGGAGTTGAAGATTCCGAATAAGAGAGTGGAAGAATATTCCAAGGAAGAACTCCAGAAACTGCAGAAATCTTTCGGTTATACTTATGAAGATGTAAAGACCAGCATTCTTCCGATGGCACTGACCGGAACAGAACAGATTTCAGCCATGGGAAATGATACCCCGTTAGCAGTTCTTTCCGACCGCAACCAGCCGCTGTTCAATTATTTCAAACAGTTGTTTGCACAGGTTACAAATCCGCCGATTGATGCGATCCGTGAGGAAGTTGTAACATCCACAACCGTTTATGTCGGCTCAGAAGGCAATATCCTGGAGGAATCACCGGAAAATTGTAAGGTATTGAGAGTTAATAATCCGATTCTTACCAGCACAGACCTGTTAAAGATTAAAAATATGAAAGTGGACGGCTTTAAAGTAGCAGTCATTCCGATTATTTATTATAAAAATACATCCTTAAAGAAAGCGATTGACCATGTATTCCTGGAAGCAGACAGGGCACACAAGGATGGTGCCAATATCCTGATTCTGTCAGATAGGGGCGTGGATGAAAACCATGTAGCCATTCCGTCACTGCTTGCGGTATCTGCACTGCATCAGCATCTGGTAGTGACAAAGAAGAGAACTTCGCTTGCTATTATTCTGGAAAGCGGCGAACCGAGAGAAGTGCATCACTTCGCAACATTGCTCGGCTATGGTGCATGTGCCATCAATCCATATCTGGCACAGGATTCCATCCGCGAACTGATTGATGAGAACTTATTGGATAAAGACTATTATGCAGCGGTCAATGATTATAACTCAGCGATTCTGCATGGTATCGTAAAGATTGCTTCCAAGATGGGAATTTCCACGATTCAGTCCTATCAGGGTTCACAGATTTTTGAAGCCATCGGTATTAATAAAGAAGTAATAGATACATATTTTACCAATACAGTCAGCAGAATCGGCGGTATTTCCTTAAAGGATATTGAGAGTGATGTTAATAAGCTTCATTCCAAAGCATTTGACCCGTTAGATCTCGGCGTGGACTATACCCTCGACAGCGAAGGAACACACAAGTTCCGGAGTGGAAAAACCGAACATTTATACAATCCAAAGACCATACATCTTCTTCAGGAGTCTACGAGAACAGGAAACTATGACCTGTTTAAGGAATATACGAAAGAAGTTGATGCGGAAGGCCAGGATGTAAACCTGAGAGGACTCATGGACTTCAATTATCCGAAGAAATCCATTCCGCTTGACCAGGTAGAAAGCATTGATTCCATCGTGCGCAGATTTAAGACAGGTGCAATGTCCTATGGTTCTATTTCAAAAGAAGCACATGAAACCCTTGCAATTGCCATGAATACCCTGCATGGACGTTCCAACAGTGGTGAAGGTGGCGAGGACCTCGAAAGACTGACCGTAGGACCGGATGGATTGAACAGATGTTCCGCCATCAAACAGGTAGCATCCGGAAGATTCGGTGTTACATCCAGATATCTTGTCAGTGCAAACGAAATCCAGATAAAGATGGCACAGGGAGCAAAACCGGGCGAAGGCGGTCATCTGCCAGGCAAGAAAGTTTATCCGTGGATTGCAAAGACCAGACATTCAACACCGGGGGTAAGCCTTATCTCCCCACCACCGCATCATGATATTTATTCGATCGAAGATTTGGCCCAGTTAATCTATGACTTGAAGAATGCCAATACTGCTGCCAGAATTTCTGTAAAACTGGTTTCGGAAGCTGGTGTCGGTACGGTAGCAGCCGGCGTTGCAAAAGCAGGTGCACAGGTTATCCTTATCTCCGGATATGATGGCGGTACGGGTGCTGCACCGAGAAACTCCATCTACAATGCAGGACTTCCATGGGAACTCGGACTTGCAGAAGCACACCAGACCCTGATTATGAATGATCTGAGAAATAAAGTCGTGCTTGAGACAGACGGAAAGCTGATGAGCGGCCGTGACGTTGTGATTGCGGCTATGCTCGGAGCAGAAGAATTCGGTTTTGCAACTGCTCCGCTTGTAACTATGGGATGTGTCATGATGAGAGTATGTAACCTGGATACCTGTCCGGTCGGCGTGGCAACACAGAATCCGGAGCTGCGTAAGAGATTCCGGGGAAAACCAGAGTATGTCATCAACTTCATGAAGTTTATCGCAGAAGAAGTAAGAGAATACATGGCAAAACTGGGGGTTAAGACCGTGGATGAACTGGTAGGACGTGCGGATCTCTTAAAGAGAAGGGATAATATTACCGGACGTGCTGCAAATGTAGATTTATCCAATATCTTAAATACCGATTTCTGTAAAGAAAAGATTTGTTATCATGAGAAGAATCTGTATAACTTTGAACTCGAGAAGACACTGGATGAAAAGGTACTGGTAAAGAAATTTGCGAAGGCACTGGACGACAGACAGAAGCGCAGTATAGAAGTGGATGTAACCAATACGGATCGTTCCTTCGGAACAATCTTTGGTTCAGAGATTACAAAGAAATATCCGGAAGGACTCGAAGAAGATACCTTTACCATTAAGTGTAATGGTGCCGGCGGACAGAGTTTCGGCGCATTTATCCCGAAAGGACTTACTCTGGAACTGGTCGGGGACAGCAACGATTACTTCGGAAAAGGACTTTCTGGCGGAAAACTGATTGTATATCCGCCAAAGGGTTCTACCTTCAAAGAAAGTGAGAATATCATTATCGGCAACGTGGCATTGTACGGTGCAACCAGCGGTAAGGCATTTATCAACGGTGTGGCAGGAGAGAGATTCTGTGTGCGTAACTCTGGTGCAACTGCGGTTGTAGAAGGCGTGGGTGAACACGGATGCGAGTACATGACAGGCGGATGTGTTGTAATCCTGGGTACAGTAGGAAAGAACTTTGCAGCCGGAATGAGCGGCGGTATCGCTTATGTGCTGGATGAACAGAGCGACCTGTATACAAAGATGAATAAAGAACTGGTATTTATGAGAGAAGTAACGGATAAATACGATGTATTAGAATTAAAGACTATGATTCAGGAACATGTGGCATATACCAATTCTGCAAGAGGAAAAGAAGTTCTTGATAATTTTGGGGAATATCTTCCAAAATTCAAGAAGATTATGTCTTACGATTATGCAACCATGTTAAAGAAGATTGTCCAGATGGAAGAAAAAGGACTCAGCAGTGAACAGGCAAAGATAGAAGCATTCTATGCAATCGCGAAATAAGGAGGAACTAAGATGGGAAAGCCAACCGGATTTTTAGAATATGAGCGTGAAACAAGTACAGCTGTTTCGCCATTAGAAAGAATTAAAAACTTTAACGAGTTCCATACTCCTTTATCACAGGAAGAACAGCAGATACAGGCTGCCAGATGTATGGAATGTGGGGTACCGTTCTGTCAGGCAGGTATGATGCTGCCGGGTGGTGCATCCGGATGTCCGCTGAACAACCTGGTGCCGGAATGGAATGACTTAATCTACAATGGAAACTGGGAAGAAGCCTACTACCGTCTGAAAAAGACGAATAACTTCCCGGAGTTTACTTCCAGAGTGTGTCCGGCACTTTGCGAAGCAGCCTGCACCTGCGGGCTGAACGGACAATCCGTCACGACAAAGGAAAATGAACACGGCATTATTGAAAATGCTTATGAAAAAGGATATGCACGTGTCAAAGTGCCAGCAGTCAGAACCGGAAAGAAGATAGCGGTCATAGGTTCCGGTCCTTCCGGGCTGGCAGCGGCAGATACTCTGAACCAGAGAGGACACAGTGTAACGGTATATGAGCGTTCCGACAGGATTGGCGGACTGCTTATGTATGGAATTCCGAATATGAAGCTGGAAAAATGGGTGATAGACCGTAAGGTTGCCATTATGAAAGAAGAAGGTGTGGAATTTGTCACGGGTGTTAATGTCGGAGAGGATATGAAAGCAACAGAACTGCTGAAAAACTACGACCGTATTATCCTTGCCTGCGGTGCATCAAATCCGAGAGATATCAAAGCTCCGGGCAGAGAGGCAAAAGGAATTTATTTCGCTGTAGACTTCCTGAAATCCACAACCAAGGCATTGCTGGACAATGGTCTGAAAGATGGCACTTATATTTCTGCAAAGGGAAAGAAAGTCATGGTAATCGGCGGCGGTGATACCGGAAATGACTGTGTCGGAACATCCATCCGCCATGGCTGCACCAGTGTGATACAGGTAGAAATGATGCCAAAACTTCCGACGGAGCGTGCAGAGAGCAATCCGTGGCCGCAGTGGCCGCGTGTCTTAAAGACCGATTACGGCCAGGAAGAAGCTATTGCAAAATTCGGCCATGACCCGAGAATTTACCAGACAACGGTCAAGGAGTTTATCGCAGACAAGAAGGGGAATCTGACCAAGGTAAAACTGGTAAAATTAGAGTCCAAAAAAGATGAAGCAACCGGAAGAATGACGATGGCAGAAGTTGCCGGAAGCGAATATGTGGTGGACTGCGACCTTGTCCTGATAGCGGCAGGATTTTTAGGAAGCCAGGATTATGTCACAAAGGCATTTAAAGTAGAAACAAATGAGCGTTCCAATGTAAAGACAGAGGCAGGAAAATATGAGACAAACGTAAAGAATGTATTTACTGCAGGCGATATGCACAGAGGACAGTCTCTTGTGGTATGGGCAATCAAAGAGGGCAGGGAAGCTGCAAAGGCAGTGGATATCAGTCTGATGGGTTATACCAATATCAATTAGAAAAACTGCGGGCAGATGGCGGAAAAAATCCGGCTGTCTGCCTTTTTCTATTATTATAATAGGAACAAAAATTCGCAGTTTACTTTATTATACGAAGAAAACAGTGCTATTATGGGAAAATTCTGCTGAAACTATAAGAGAGTTATTGACAGAACTACAAAGTTATATTATGATGATATAGTTAGAAAATAATAATAAGATGGGATGATTTTAGAAAATGTACAAGAGAGAATCAGGAAGCTGGTTAAAGCATGGTGATTTTATTATACTGGATATTCTGTGTATACAGATCGCCCTGCTGGTGGCATATATGTTCCGGAATGGATTTGAATTTCCGTGGAAAAATGACACCTATCAGCAGATGGCATTTATTTTGACCATTATGGATATTGTGGTCGTTTTTTTTATGCAAAGTTATAAAGGAATTTTGAGAAGGGGATATTTCCGGGAATTTAAAGAAACTTTACTCCATGTATCAGCAACCATCACGGGTTTTATATTGTTCAATTTTATAACAAAGTCGGGACAGCAGTATTCCAGAATGGTGGTTGTACTGATGTGGGAAATAGCCATTATCCTGTGTTATATGATAAGGGTATGGAGAAAGAAAGTTTTAAAAAGCCGGGCGGCTCTGACACAGAAGGGAAAAAAGGCTTTGGTAATTCTTTCAGACTATGCCATGGCGGAAACCTTTGCGGGCAGAATCAGTAAGAATAATTACAGTGACAGGAAGCTTGCAGGTATCATAGTAACGGACAGAGATTTGACAGGACAGACGATAAAGGGGATTCCTGTTGTAGCGGATCGGAAAAATGCCGTGAATTACCTCTGTCAGAACTGGGTGGATGAGGTGATTACCTGTTATAATAACAACGAAGATGTGATCAATCCGATTCTTGAGGATTGCAGGGAAATGGGAATTACCGTCCACATTGCACTGACAAAATGTGGAATAGAAGGTGCAAAGAGGAGAATAGAAAACGTGGGCGGATATACAGTGGTAACGAATTATATTACCTCGGCAAGCAACAGGCAGATCTTCCTCAAACGGCTGATGGATATCTGCGGTGGTATCGTTGGATGTCTTATTACTCTGATACTATTCCTGTTTGTTGCACCTGCAATCTACATCAAATCTCCCGGACCGATCTTTTTTTCTCAGATTCGTGTAGGAAAAAACGGAAAGAAATTCCGGATTTATAAATTCCGGAGTATGTATATGGATGCTGAAGAACGCAAAAAAGAGCTGATGAAGCAGAACAAAGTAAAAGACGGTATGATGTTTAAAATGGATCATGACCCGCGCATTATCAAGGGAGTGGGGAATTTTATCCGAAAAACCTCGATCGATGAATTTCCACAGTTCTTTAATGTTTTAAAAGGCGATATGAGCCTTGTGGGAACAAGACCGCCGACGGTGGATGAATGGGAGAAATACAATAAGCATCACAGAAGAAGAATGGCAATTAAACCGGGACTGACCGGTATGTGGCAGATCAGCGGCAGGAGCAGCATTACGGACTTTGATGAGGTTGTTGCACTGGATACAAAATACATAGCAGAATGGAATATCGGACTCGACATTAAGATCTTATTTAAGACGGTCGGAGTTATATTTACAGGAAAAGGATCGCAGTAATGCGGTCCTTTTGATATTGCAGACGATGTGAGGAGAATATACAAGTCCAATGGCAGAATGTAAAAATGGAGTTTTGATGAAAAAATAGTAAGGCAGTGTGAAAAAATAATAAAATTACAGAAGAAAACCACCTGGAAACTTCCTGAAAGTGCAAGAACGGGTGACTGAAAATGCCGCAAATACGGCATTTATGCAAAGTGAACAAAAGAATATAAAAAAATGGCTGATATATGAAAAAAATGTGAATAAAAAGGTTGACAAAATTATAATTGAGAGTTATTATAATGCTTGTAAAAAATAAAGGTTACCCAAAAGGGGAACGAATATTTAAAATGGAGGTATTTCTTATTATGAAGAAGAAATTTTTTGCAGTAGCAATGGCTACAACAATGGCACTTTCAACAGCTATGACAGCTATGGCAGTAGACGTTAAAGATACTATTTCAGGAGATCTTACTGTTACAACATTCTTTAACGAAAAGACAGATGCTGTTACATTAAAGTCAGGTGATAGCTACACATTCAAGTTCAATGACAAGACAAATGGTGATAAGAACTATGAAAACTATGTAATGGCTGTTACAGGAGCAATTGGTGATGCTTACACAGGAGCAGAACAGGAAGTTGCCATCTTCAGAGCTGATGCTTGGGGCTGGGGCGGAGGAATGAGTGACTTCGTTGCACCAGACGGAACAGGAAACAAACTTGAGTTCCAGAGCGATGCTAACTTTGATGCATGGGTATCAGAAATGCAGGCTGGTCAGGATTGTACTGTAACAATCAGCAGAACAGGTGATAAATTAGACTATACAGCAAAAATCGGAAGTTATACAATTTCTACAAGTGCAACATCAGGAAAAGCTCTCCCTGAAACATGCTATGTATTCTTTACTGGTGAAAAATGTGCATTAACAGGCTTCACAACAACAAAGAATGGAGGCGATGCAGCAACAACACCAGCAGCTGATACAAAGAAAGGTGATACTGCAACAGCAGCTGCACCAGCAGATAAGAAAGATAATGCAACAACAGCTGCAGCAGCAGATAAGAAAGATAACAAAGCTACAACAAAGGCAACAACAAAGACATCCCCTAAGACAGGTGATGTAGCTCCTATCGCAGCATTAGGTGCAGTAACAGTAGTAGCTTGTGCTGGTGTAGTAGTTTCTAGAAAGAAAGTTACAGAATAATTTAACATAGTATAGAAACAATACTTAGGCAATGATAATTAAAGAGAAGTACGCACTGTACTTCTCTTTAATTGCATATTGGAGAAAATTGGAAGATATTTTCACAATTCAGGAAAACCCGGGAGGTTTTTATATTAGAGTCATCAATATGGTGAAATATACATTGATTTTAGGAGGAAAGGTAAATGATGAAGAAGAAATTTTTTGCAGTAGCATTAGCTACAACAATGACAGTTTCAACTGTTATGACAGCTTCAGCTGAAACTATTTCAGGTGCATGGTGGACATCATGGAGCCAGGGCTATGAAGTGGCAGATGGAGAAACTGTTGAGTTTGATATGGAACTCAAAGGTGGAAATGCACCGTGGAACAATGTTGCAGCTGTATTTGTAAATGGTAAGACAACCGGTACAACAGCACCGGCAGATGAAGTAGCAGGATATAAGGAATACGCAGTAGTCCGTGGTGATAACTGGGGCTGGGGCGGTGGAGATAACAAAACCGTTGACGGCAATGACATTTCTTATCAGGGTGGAATCGCAGATTTAGGAGAGGCAGATTTTATTGCAACAATGAAAGATGCACATCTTGAGGTAAGCATTACCAGAGAAGGAAATGATATCGAATATACATACACAGCAATAGGTGCAAATGGAATTGAAACAACTAGAACAGTAAACTTTACATCAGATCTGAGTGAAGGATGCTATGTATTCTTTGTTTCTGATGGTTCAACTGTAGATATTTCTCTTGTTGAAGAAGATTCTTCAGAAGATTCAACAGATGATACAAAGAAGGATGATACTACAAAGGAAACAACTACAAAGAAGGAAGAATCTACCACAAAGAAGGAAGAATCTACTACAGCTGCAACAAGTGTAAAAACTGAAGCTACAGCTACAGATGCTGCTAAGTCCAGCGCAACTGTAACAGGAACAAATGTACCAACAGGTGCAACTGTAACAGTAAATACTGTAACAGACAAAGATACACTTGCTAAAGTAGACAAGGCTGTAAAAGATACTTTAAGCAGCAAAGTAGGCAAATATGCAGTATTAGACATTAATATGACAGATGCAGCAGGTACAAAGATTCAGCCTTTAAACAATGGCAATGTTCTTGTAACTATCGATGTTCCTTCAACATTAGATGCAAACAAAGGACTTGTTGTATATCGTATGGAAGATAACGGAACTTTAACAGAGTTAAAGACATCTGTTGAAAATGGTAAAGTTTCTTTTGAAACAAATCATTTCAGCACATACATTGTAGCAGAGAAAGCAGCCGTAGCAGAAGAAACAACTACAGCAGCTGCTGCAAAAGAAACAACTACAGCAAAGACAAATTCACCAAAGACAGGTGATGCAGCTCCAGTTGCAGCTCTTATGGTTGTAGCATTAGGTGCTTGCGGTGCAGTTATCGCATCTAAGAAAAAGAATGCTTAATCAGCAGGAATTCTGATTCTGAAAAAGATAAAGGATAAATAGAAGCGGGAGAGAATTGCAGGATTCTCTCCTGTTTATATGTATCAGAAGTTTGCAGAACTTTTTCTATCTTGTTGACGTTGCATAAAAAATGTGGTAGAATAAATGCAAATTTATGAAAGGTTACATAAATTTATCATATTTCAATAATATGTGAAAGGGAGGCTTTTTTTATCATGAAGAAAAGATTATTAACAGTAGCAGGAGCTACAGTATTAGCACTCAGCATGAGTGTATCTGCATTCGCAGCAGATGTTGTAACAGAAGATAAGGATTATGGTACAGCTGGTAATGCAGTTGAAAACAAGACTGGCTGGGGTTCTAATCTGAACGGACAGTTTGCAATCGAAGATAATCAGAAGATTACATTTACTTTTGATTCCCAGAGTGCAGATACATCAAATGCAGTATTTGGATGGGTTGCAGAAATCACAGATAATGCAAGCTACTTTACAATTACACAGGGAGCTACCTGCTGGTTTGCACCGGACGGTTCACCTTGGAAGACAGGATATGATGCAGGTGATAATGGCTGGGATATTCAGAAGAGCTGGGCTGATGATGAAGCAAATGCATATGCAGAAGCTATGGCAGATGCAAAAGTAACTCTTGATGTTACAAGATCAGGAAACCAGATCATCTTTGAATCAAAAGCTACAGGATCTGATGGAAAAGAATATACACAGACAATCAAAGGAATCTTTAAGGAAGCACCTACAGGAACATTATATCTTCAGGTTGGTTGTGACCACGGTTCGATGACATTATATAGTGCTAAATATTCAGAAGCCGGTAAGGTAGAACAGGCAACTGTAAAAGAAAAAGTAACCTTAAAGCCAAACATGAATGCAAACAAAGGTGTTGCAGGAAGCAATGACAGCACAAGCGAATCAAATGACAGCGATTCAAGCACAACAGTTATCGTTGTAGTTGTAGCAGTAGTATTGGTTGTAGCTGTAGTAGCAGGTGTGCTGGTAGCAACAAAGAAAAAGAATAACTAACTAGAATATAAGACAGAATTATTATTGAATTATGATAAGAAAAGAGGCAGGTGATGCCTCTTTTCTAGTTCTATGCGAAAATTAAAATATGAACAGATTTTGAATTTGCCTGGTTTTAATAGCATGGAAAATTTTCTATAGTAAAATTGCACAAAAACGGAAGCCTGATAAGAAAATGAGAAAAATGCAGAAAAAAGTAAAAAACGGGCTTTGATTATTGCGTGAAAGAACTGAAAAAAACATGAGAATTGAGGAAAAACAGAAGAATAGGGAGAAAAGTAAATGATAAATTGTGTCGCTATTTGGCAAAAAGTATCATTATTTTGCAAAAATTCAAAATAAGATAGTTGTAATATTTCAACAAAAAATAGAACATATCAGATTGACATATATGGCGAAATTGTATATAATATTAACATAGTATAAGTGCGACCAGGCCTGCCTTCTTGTGTAAAATGACTAGAGAAGAGGGGTTTATTGTGCTTAAATATCAAATTAAGAGGAGGCATGTTTTATGAAACGTCGAGGCCTGACAAGGGTTGTGGCATTAGCAACAGTTGTTACCATGATGTCTGCGGAATTATCTGCATATGCGACAGAGAACGTAGACACAGCTGCAGGTACATCAACTGAAGCCACAGCGGAATCAGACGAGGCAGTGACTACCGATTTATCGGATGGCGATGCGAAAGCAGTCACCGATGAAACAGCGGCAACGGGAACTGTCGAAAATGAAAGGCTTGAACACAATTATGAAATAGTCAGCAAGAGTTATAAGAATCCTGTCTATACTGGCGAATCGATTGTGTATTCTGCAGAAGATGTTTTTGACGCAGAATCAAGTTCAGCCTTATTGGTAACTGATAAAAAAGAAACACATGACTATGGTACATCAGCCGTAGAATTGGGTTTGAATGATGAGGGAGCTGTTGATGAAAGTGGAAATGCGCTTCCGGGTAAAGTTGCTAAGTTAAAATTAAATGTAGAAAAAGCAGGTGTATATGCAGTTGCTTTTGATTATATTACAAATGACGAAGATTCCATACTTGTCCCGGAACTTTCATTATCATTAAATGGCGAGGTCCCATTTTATGAGTGTAACAGATTAATATATGAGAATTACTGGGCACCGGCAATTGATGAAGATACCGGAAAGGCAGTTAAGGAAACTGACCGTTATGGAAATCAGATCGTTGCAAGTCCGGAAAAAGTAATGAAATGGCAGAAGAAATATATTATGGATGCCAGCTACAGATATTCAACTCCATTAATGCTTGAGTTAAAGCAGGGAGAGAATGAGATTGGACTTACCCTGACAGAAGGCTCACTCATGATTGGAAATGTTTATCTGGAAGCAGAACCGGAACTGAATGAAGTTAAGACAGGAACTTCAGCAGAAGGAAGTAACATAATTACAGCACAGGCCGCAGAACCAGATTACAAGAATGATTCTGCAATCAGAGCTACCTGTGAGTATGACCCTGACCTGGATCCTTATGATGCAAAGACAAAGGTGCTCAATATTATTGACAGTGCTTCATTCTCAGGAGCAGGACAGAGTCTTACATACAAGTTTAATGTAGAAAAAGAAGGATATTATTATCTTGCATATCATTACCGTCAGGCAGATAAGACTGATATGCCGGTATTTGCCAACATTGTTATAGATCAGCAGCTGTTTATAACAGACGATGATAATGCAGCAACAAATGATGCTTTAACATCTTATGCATTTGATTACACAAAGTCTTTCCAGAATGAAACCATTACGGACAAGGATGGAAAGAAGATGGCAATCTACTTCTCAGCAGGAGAACATACTATTACAACTACGATTTCAAATGACGTTCTTCGTCAGACACTTCAGGTTGTAGATCAGATTTCCAGCGAAGTAAGTGATTTGTCACTGGAAGTATCAAAAGTGTCAAGTACAACAGATAAGTACAGAAGTATTAAGATTACAGACTATGTACCGGATATCAATGACAGACTTGACAGATGGATTAAAGAACTGACTGAAGAATATGACAGACTTGCTGCCTATTCTCCGGAAGAGAATGTTGGAGCACTTTCTTCACTGAATCTTGCGATTGAGAAACTCAAGAGCCTTGCAGAAGAACCAAACAAGATTCCTTACCGTGTGAAAGAACTTAGTACAAGCTCCAGTTCAGTAAATCAGTATATTGCAAACTTTATTACAGATATTACAAAGAATGCGATTTCATTAGACAGAGTTTATCTCTATCAGGATGATACAGAACTTCCGGGTAAAGCAAGCATCTTTACCAAGATCTGGGGTTCTATTTTAAGATTCCTGGCATCTTTTGACAGCCAGGCATACTCGGTTGATAATTCAGATGATACCCATTTACAGGTATGGATTAACAGACCAAGACAGTATCTGGAAATTATTCAGAGAATGATTGATAACGAATTTACAGCAAAGACAGGTATTAAGGTAGACTTATCCATTATGCCTGATGCACAGAAACTGATTCTGTCAAATGCGGCGGGAAATGCGCCGGATGTGGCACAGGCAGTTGATTACGCACTCCCGATTGAATTTGCAATGAGAGATGCAGCAGTAGATTTAACACAGTTTGACGGAGCAAAAGAAGTTCTGGAACAGTTTTCACCAGGTTTATTCGTTCCTTCCACAATGAACGGAGGAATTTATTCACTGCCGGAAACATTCTACTTCTGGGTACTCTTCTACAGAACAGATATTTTAAACAAACTTGACATTGAAGTACCGGAGACAATCGAAGAAGTAGAAGAATTACTTCCGGAATTAAAGAACAGAGGTCTTGATTTCTTCTATCCGACAGCAGGTACAACAGGTACAAGAACATTTGCGATGACCACACCATTGATTTATCAGAATGGCGGTGCTTTATATGACAAGACGGCCGGTGATACAACACTTGACAGTGAGGCATCCATTAACGGATTTACAACATTAACAGAATTATTTACAATTTATGATATTCCACAGGAAATCACAAGTTTCTATCAGCATTTCAGAAACGGAGATATTCCGATTGGTGTTTCAGATTACTTCATGTACAGTACTTTGATTACAGCAGCTCCTGATATTGAAAACTCATGGCAGATTTCACTTGTTCCTGGTGTAAAAGATGAGGATGGAAACATTCAGCGTCAGACAGCCGGTGCAGCACAGTCATCCATGGTTCTTAAGAACTCAAGAAAAGCAAAAGTTGCATGTACAGAAGGTTATGGAAACAGCCAGAATGGTGAGATGGACAGACAGGAAGCTGCATGGGAGTACTTAAAGTGGTGGATGGATACAGATACTCAGGTTGAGTTCGGTACAACACTTCAGACAACATACGGTGAATCCTATATCTGGAACTCAGCAAATACAGAAGCATTCTCAAAACTTCCATGGAAGAGCCGTGATAAGCAGATTATTCTTGAACAGATGGATAATATTCAGGAAACACCGCGTATCCCTGGTACTTATATGTTAGAGAGAGAATTAAGTAATGCATATGTAGCAGTTGTAACAAATGGTGGTATACTTAGAACAGAACTTGACTCCGCAATTAAGCGAATCGACAGAGAAACTGAAAGAAAACTGAAAGAATTTGGTTATCTTGATTCGGAAGGCAATGTAATCAAAGAGTACACCGTACCGGATGTGGACTATGTAAAAGACATTATTAGTAAATTGGATTAAGGATAGGAGGAAATTTATAAAATGAAAACTGGTAAAAAATATCCCTTTTTGTTCCTGCTTCCATATCTGTTAGTCTTTACGGTATTCATTATCCTGCCGATTTGCGTAGCAGTAGTATTATCATTTACGGACTTTAATACCGTACAGATGCCTAATTTTGTAGGCTTTAACAACTATATTAATCTGGCAACACAGGACTCCATCTTCATGCAGTATGTATTACCGAATACGGTTACATTTGCACTGATTGTAGGACCTGGCGGATATTGCTTGTCATTCCTGCTTGCATGGGCAATTGCACAGCTGACAAGAGTACCGAGAACAATATTAGCACTTATTTTCTATTCACCTTCACTGACAACTGGTGTTGCCATGAACGTACTTTGGAAAATCATTTTCTCAGGTGATGCAACAGGTTATTTAAATGCTATCTGTATTAATCTGGGAATTCTGAATGAGCCGAGAACCTGGCTGATTTCAGACCTCCTTCCGATTATGATTATCATCGGACTGTGGAGTAGTGCGGGTGTTGGATTCCTTGCCATGTTAGCAGGTATTATGAATGCAGATGAGGAATTATATGAAGCGGGTGCAATCGATGGAATTAAGAACAGATTCCAGCAGATGATTTACATCACAATCCCGACAATGAAAGCACAGATGTTATTCGGTGCCGTTATGGCAATCGTAAATACATTTAATAACGGTGCAATCGGTGTTACCCTTTCAGGTACAAACCCGACGCCTGGATATGCAGGACAGTTAATTGTAAACCATATTGATGACTACGGATTTATCCGTTATGAAATGGGTTATGCAGCAGCAGTATCAGTTGTACTTCTTCTGATTATTACACTGTTCTCAAAGGTTGCAAGTTCATTATTCACAGAGAAAGAATAGAAAGGAGAGCGAAAAAATGGCCGGATATAAAGGAAATGGTATCAATCCATCAAAGTTTGACCGCAGTCAGATTAAAATCTATATAATTTTATTACCATTGGCAGTGTTTATGCTCTTCCCAATTGTATTTATTTTCTGTCATGCGTTTAAGCCACCAGCTGAGTTGTTTGCGTTCCCACCGAGATTCTATGTTGTAAACCCAACATTGGATAACTTTTCGGAACTGTTGAAATCAGCTCGTAATGCGGGTGTTCCATTGAGCCGATATGTAATGAACAGTGTGTTTGTTACAGCGGTTGTCTGCGTTGCAAATATTATTATGTCAACAATGGCAGCGTTTGCATTATCAAAGATGAAGTTTAAAACAAGAGGACTTATTTTCAATATCAATCAGAAGGCAATGATGTTCGTGCCTGCAGCAGTATTGATTCCTAGATACTTAATCATGAATGGTATGGGTATCCTGAATACATACTGGGCACATATCCTTCCACTGATTGCAATGCCTGTCAGCCTGTTCCTGATTAAACAGTTCGTTGACGGTGTACCGGATGCATTGATTGAAGCTGCATCCATTGATGGTGCTTCACCATTCAGAATTTACTGGTCAGTTATCCTTCCGCTGGTAAAACCTGCGATTGCAACAGGTGTCATCCTTGCATTTAACCAGGCTTGGCCATATGTGGAAAGTTCAAACAACTTTGTAAATACAGATAGTATGAAGACACTTTCATTCTACATGACAACCCTTGCCAATGCAAACAATGTTGTACAGGGCCAGGGTGTTGCAGCAGCAGCCTCCTTAATCATGTTTGTACCTCAGTTAATTTTATTCATCTTCTGTCAGAGAGACGTTATGAATACAATGGCAAGTTCAGGTATCAAATAATAATATAAAGTTATTTAGAATATTGAAGGAGGTCAATATGAAGAAAATTTATAAAAGAGCCATAGCATTTCTGTTTGCTGTTTTATTTATTGCTTTTGAAGTGGCACAGCCGGTTATATCTTTTGCAAAAGTACCATATAAGACATATACGCAGAATGGATATGGAGAATTAGTGGAAACGCAGACAGCGTACACACCATATTCCACAATTACAAAGATTCAGTCCAATATCGAAGGGGAAGATGACTTTGAGTTAAAGAAACCGGAAGATATTAAGATTGACTCAAAAGGTAACTTATTTATCGCAGATACAGGCAACCACCGCGTGGTTGTCTGCGATTCAACCGGTACACTGATTACCATTATCGGTGAAGAGGATTTAACAGATCCTACCGGAATCTTTGTCCGTGAAGAAGAAGACGGAACAGAACTCGTCTATGTAGCAGATCAGCAGTATGTTGGCAAAAAAGAAGGTGCTGTTGTTGTATATGATATGGACGGTAATCTGAAAGCAACTTATAAGAAACCGGATGATGTTCTGTACGGAAGCAGCACAAAGTATCAGCCACAGAAACTGGTTGTAGATAAAGGTGGAAATATGTATATTTCTGCAAAGGGTAATACAAATGGTGTTATCCAGATCTCTCCAAAGAATGGAGGAACTTTCCTCGGATACTTTGCAACAAATACAGCATCCGTAAATATTACAACAATCTTCTTAAACCTGATTTTATCAGATGAACAGAAGGCAAGAAGATCCATCACACCGTCTTCCGTTACAAACATCGGAATTGATGAGAAAGGTCTTATTTATACGGTAACATCTTCTGACAGTGTGGCAACACCGGTAAAGAAGTTAAACATTGCAGGTGGTAACCTTTTACAGTGTGATGTATATCCAAGCAACAGCCTTGCAATATGCGTAGGAAAGCATGGAAGTATCTTTGTTGGTACAAAGAATGGTTATATTTATGAATATACCAGTGAAGGTTCACTGCTCTTTGCCTTAGGTGCAAAAGATGACGGTTCACAGTACAGAATTGGTCTTTTCCAGAGCCTTTCAGCAGTAGAAGTAGATCAGAATGATAATATGTATGTACTTGATACCGAAGTAAGTACGATTCATATCTTTAAGCCAACCGAATTTACAACTCTCGTACATGATTCCCTCGACTATTTTGAAGAAGGAAAGTACGAAGAAAGTAAAGCTCCATTGGAGCAGGTAATCCAGATGAACGGTCTGTTCGATTATGCAAACATGGCTATGGGACGTGCTTTATATAATGAAGAGAATTATTCAGATGCATTATCCTACTATCGTCTGGCAAAGAATAAAGACGGTTATTCTGACTCTTTCTGGGAACTCAGAAATATCTGGCTTAACAAGTACGTTATGCATATGATTATTGCAATCGTAGCAGTTGTAATTGTTGTTAAGATTTTAAAGAAACTTGACAGAAGCAAGGGAATCTTTAATCCAATCAGAAAAGCAACAGAAAGCTTCAGAAGCAAGCAGCTTGTAAAACAGATTTTCTACGGATTTAAGTATATGCGTCATCCGTTTGATGGTACTTATGGTGTTAAGAGAGAAGGAATGTGTTCTTATCTCGCAACATTCATTGTTGGTGTCATTGGCATACTGGTATTTGTAATCAATAAATACTTCTGCGGATTCCTTGTAAAATATGTTAGGGACGGAAGATACAACATTGCAACAGATATTATTGAAATCGTAGTAGTTATGCTGTTCGCAGCACTTGTAACATACTTGATTTGTACAATTAATGATGGTGAAGCAAGATTTAAGGAAATATTAGTTGGTTATGTATATTCATTCATGCCATACATTGTACTCCAGCCATTCATCTACTTATTCGGAATGGTAGTTACCTACAATGAAATGTTTGTTATTGAATTTGCAAATATCATCATGTTTACATGGATTGTCATACTTATTTTCCTGACAATCAAAGAAATTAACAACTATTCAGTCAAAGAAACGTTTAAGGTAATTGGTCTTACAATATTTGCAGCATTTGTGTTTGTATTAATGGCATTTGTTATTTACATTCTCTTTGCTCAGATTATCGGATTCTTTACCTCATTCGGCGGAGAGGTGGTGCATCGAATTGGCGGCAGGTAAACTTAAAAGATTGCTCAGCATGGGACTCGTGTGTTTAATGCTGACTCCGATTGTATCATTTGCAACAAATGATACAGCAGGAGATACCCAGGCAGAAGAAACAAATGCAGACGACACAGCTGCAAGTGATAATAAGACAACTGCAAATACAGCTGCAGCACCGGTTGAAAAGAATGGTGTTGTAAAGCAGACAACAGGGGTCAGCTTTATTGACAAGATCAATTCAGCCTCTATCACAGTGGGTGGAGAATTATCACAGGAAAAAGTGGATCAGGCATTAAATAACCTGATTGCTTCTTCCGCAGACAGACGGAAAGCTGCTTATGAATTAGTAACAAAGCAGCCGGAAGCAGATTCCACACAGACAGAGAAAGCATTTGATTCCAGCAAGGTCATTGATGGACATATGTATGTCTGCGAATCAGAAGATTATGAATTATATGTAAAACCGTCAAACTTATCAATCTTATTGAGAGATAAGAAGACAGGAACATTATTAAGATCAACACTTGAAGATGAAGAAGCATATGTAAGAAGCAGCCAGACTCCTGCATTTAACCGAATTACTTCAGGAGTAACCATTATGCCGATTAAGTACGATCCGGAATCAGAATCACGTTCCGGTATGTACGATAAGACAAACAGCCAGGCTTCTTCCAGAGATGCAGAGATTACCTATGATAAGACAACAAATGGATTTACTGCACATCTGAACTTTAACAATAAGCAGAATGATGTATCATTAAAAGGACTTAATATTCAGTTTGATCTTGTAGTAACCCTGGATGATATGGGACTCCATGTATCTATTCCGGATGATACCATCAAAGAAAATCTGGAAGATGGTAAACTTGGTTACATGATGGGGGATGTATATCTTTTCCCATTATTAGGATATACCGATCGTGGTGACACAGACGGATATATGATTTTACCGGATGGAAATGGTATTATCGTAAATTTCCAGGATTTCTATCAGGATGGTACTGCAAAATATAAGAGCGGATATTCTGCAAGAGTTTACGGTACAGATGTCAGCCTCGATACGATCACAACAGACGATTCCAGTAAGGAAAGAGAAGACTTTAACGATTCTGAAGATGTCATTGCTCCATATTTCGGTATGGTACATGATTATTCTGCATTCAATGACGGAAGTCATGAAAAGGATATCGCAGTACTCGGTTTTGTAACAAGCGGTGAATATGCATGCACAATCAAAGGTAACTTCAATGGTGTAAACTCATCCTTTGAAAACTATGTATTTGCCAATGCTACTTACAGAGAAGTATATCAGCAGCCGGTTGATAATGCTTCCAACAGCGCCATGACAGAAGTAACGGATATTGCCCTTCAGAATTTACAGATTGATTTCCTGCTTGCAAGTGGCGACGAAGCAAATTATTCCGGGCTTGCCAATAAGACAAGGGAACTTCTGAAAGATAAGGGTATTATCACAGAGGCAAAAGATCTGGATTATGATGTAAGAATCGATTTCCTGGGTGTTGATAAAGAAAACTTCCTTCTTTTCAGAAGAAATGTTGTAGCAACAACCATTGAAAATATCGAAACAATTATATCAAAACTCCAGGAAAACGGTGTTGAAGATATCGCAGCTTATTATGACGGCTGGCAGAAAGATGGAATGTACAATCTGCCGAATACAGACTTCAAAGTAGACAGTGATCTCGGTGGAAACAGTGCATTAAAGAAGCTGTCAGATAAGTATGATGGTACATCCGTAAGCCTCTCCCTGATTCAGGATATGCTTACAATTAATGATACCACTTCAAATTCAACCTTTACAGCAATGAAGCTGATTAATAAGAGAACATACTCTTATACCGACAGATTCTTAAACGTGTATAAGACATTTAAGTATCTGACACCTTCAAAGACAAATGAATATCTTAAGACATTTGCAGATAATGTACAGAAGGGTGGAATTAGTAATATTTCCTTATCCGGATTTACAGATACTTTATCAAGTTATTCATTAAACAGCAAAAAGTATACAAGAAAAGATGCAATGGATTATTACACCAGTGCAATGGATGAAGTAATCGGCAAAGGAATGAATGTATCCATGGAAGAACCGTCCATGTATTTATGGAAATATACAGATGAATATCTGGATATGCCAATCAGCTCATCCATGTATGTGTACACTTCCAGTGAAATTCCTTTCCTTACATCAGTACTCAAAGGAAGTATGAAGGTTTATTCCGAATATGTGAACTTTGAAGCTAATCAGACAGAATTCTTCTTGAAGTTAATTGAAACAGGTGTTTACCCATCTTTCTTATTAACTTATGAGAGTCCTACAGTACTTCAGTATACAAACTCAAGCTGGGATTATTCCTCAGATTATGAGCAGTATATCAGTGTTATTTCAGAGTTCAACCAGGATTTGAAAGCAGTAAATGAGAAGACAGAAGGAGCCTCTATTGTAAAACACCAGATGAATTACGATGGTAATAACAATCTGACAAAGGTAACTTACAGTAACGGTACGGTTGTTTATGTGAACTACTCAGAAGACGCTGTTTCAGCTGATGGAGAAACTATCGATGGATTATCATATAAGGTAGGTGAAGAATAATGTCAACTAAAACAGAAGAAATTAAAGAAGAAATCAAAGAGCAGCCGAAAAAGGAAAAGGCTCCGAAGGAAGAAAAGAAAGATACAAAGAAGAAAAAGAAAACCTATACCGTAGACGAACTCTTGAGCCAGAATGAGAGAATGGAATTATTCGACGAGTATGGCAGAAGGAAGAAAATCAAGGTAAAGGTAAAAGAAGGCAAGTTAAAGAAGCGTGAAAACAGAATGGGTTATGTGTTCATGATTCCATATGTTGCCGGTGCATTAATCTGTCTGCTGTATCCGTTAATCATAGCGATTATCTACGCATTCAGTAATGTAGTTGTAAAAACAAATACCGTTACCTTTAATGGTATCCAGAACTTTGCAAGTGTACTTGATAAGAACCCTGAGCTGATTACCCAGCTCGGTACACTGGCATTCAAGATGCTTCTTGGTGTACCACTTATCGTAGTATTTGCACTGCTTATGGCAATGATGCTGAATATGAAACTGCCGGGAAAAGGTGTTTACAGAACGATCTTCTTCCTGCCGGTTATCGTAGTCAGCGGTCCGGTTATGACCATGATCAATTCCGAAAACAGTAGTATTCAGGCAGTTGATATGACAGTCATTGAATCGGTAATACAGAGTTTACTTCCAGCCTGGATTTCAGATTCTGTATTGTGGATTTTTAGCAATATCATCATGTTATTATGGTATTCCGGTGTACAGATCCTGATTTTCCTTGCAGCATTGCAGAAGATTGATACTTCACTTTATGAAGCTGCAAAGATCGACGGTGGTTCTAACTGGGAATGTTTCTGGAAGATTACACTTCCAACCATTAAGCCAATGCTTCTGTTAAATGCGATTTATACCGTTGTATTCCTGTCACAGGATGCAATCATCAGCCCGCTGATTGATACAATCAAGGCAGCATTACAGAGTGTCATGGGTTATGGATATGCCGCAGCATTTGCATGGATGTATGCAATCGTGGTACTGCTCTTCGTTGGTATTGTTGCTTTATGTTTCCTTCCAAAGAAGGATTTGTATGAGAAGCAGATCAAGAAGAACAAGCAGCTTGAAAAGAAGACTAGAAAGAAACTTGCAAAACATCAGAAGCAGTTAATCAAGAACCAGATTAAGCTTCAGAAAGCAATTCAGAAGGAAGAAAAGATGAAACTTGCAGGAAAAGACCTGGGAGGAGGTAATTACGATGGCTGATGCAGTAAAAGAAGTTAAACCAAAGAAGGAAAAAGCAGAAAAAGTTAAAGTAAAAAAAGCCAAGACTCCTATGTCGAAGGAAAAGCTTCACAAGATAATGTTTGGTACGAAAGATGACATGGGCCTCTTGAAAAAAATTGTGGTTTATGTTATACTTACCTGTGTTGGATTTGTGTTTGTATATCCATTATTAAAGGTATTAAGTACAAGTTTCATGTCATTGTCAGATTTGTTTGACTCATCCATCAACTGGATTCCGTCAAAGCTCAGATTTGAGAACTACAGGACAACCATGAAAGCCATGAATTACTGGAAATCATTAAAAGACAGCTTTATTATATCCGGTCTTCCTACTTTATGCCAGGTAGTTTCCTGTTCCATCGTAGGATACGGACTTGCAAGATATAATTTCAAAGGAAAGAACTTTATCATGGGATTGATTATCTTCTCATTCGTTCTTCCTAGTTCACTTTTAATGACAACACAGTATCAGATGTATACATCGTTTGGATGGACAGGTAAACTGATGACATTTATTTTCCCTGCTATTCTGGCAAATGGATTTAAGTCACAGTTGTTTATCCTGATCTGCTGGTCATTCTTCAAGCAGATTCCGCCGGTATTAAATGAAGCGGCTGCTATTGATGGTGCCGGACATTTTAAATCATTCTTTAAGATTGCACTTCCATCAGCAGCGGGAGCATTAATCGTAGTATTAATCTTCTCCTTCGTATGGTACTGGAATGAACAGTATTTATCACAGCTTTACTTGTATAGTAAGGTTAAGGAAAACAATATTTATACACCGTTGATTAATCAGCTGTCAATCTTTGATTCGGCATTCGACAGTGCATATAACAGTAATACTGGTTCTGGTTCGTCAAATTCAGCGACGATCAATGATGCTTACCGAATGGCAGCAACGATATTAACTATTTTACCGTTATTAATTATTTATGCAGTTTTACAGAAGCAGTTCGTAGAAAGTGTGGACAGAGCTGGTATCACTGGTGAATAATACCAATATATTATGCAGGAAATTCTCCGGAATTTCCTGTATGATTTGAATTTATCATATGGGTTTAAGTATGCCTGGCATACTGCCAATAAATAAAAAAAGGGAAAAATCAATAAAAAGGAGGATGTCTTATGTCAAAGAACATAAAGAAAGTGCTTTGCTTAACTCTTGCAGTAGCTATGACAGGAAGCCTGTTTACAGCATGTGGTAAGAAAGAAGAGAAGAAGCAGGTTGCAACTCTGTCACCAATGACCGAGGATGAAATCACTCTTACTTACCAGTTCTGGGAAGATGGTCCTATTGTAGACTCTCTGAATAAAGAATGGGCAAAGAAATACCCTAACATCACAGTAAAACCAAGTGAGGTACTTGTTACAGACAACAATACAAACTTAACGAACTATCTGGGAACAGATAACATGCCGGACGTATTCTGGGTACTTGGTACACCGGATTTCGCAATCACAAATGGTATGTTAACTAACATGGATGGTATGTGGAGTGCAGACCCTGATACAAAGAATGTTATCGGTGGTATCAATGAATTCCAGCTTGGATATCTTGGAACAGACGGCAAGTGGACAACACCTGTTAAGTTCTTCCCAACAGAAGCATGGTTAAACATGAACTACTTCACAACACATAATGCAGATATGCCATCTACAGACTGGACATTTGAAGATATGGAATCTTTAGCAGAAAGCCTTACAACTGGTGATGGCCAGGGATGGGGTGTATCTGAAGCTGTTACAGTTATCACATGGTATCCTATCGCATCTGATGCAGATTGTATCGGTGAGTTCGGTTGGAATGGTAAAGAATTTGACCTGACTAACTGGGCTGACGGTGTGGAAATTGAAAAAGGATGGATCGACAAAGGTTACAAAGCTCCTGCTGTTGTCGAAGGAACAGACAACCAGTTTCCTCAGGATTTAGGTATGGTTGCTATGCGTCTTGATAACTGGTGGTGCTGGGAAAGATATTGGAACAAAGATGAAATGTATACACGTCATGTATACTGGGTTCCATATGTACTTCCTCATACCGAAGACAATTCAAGCAGTGATACATATCTTGCTACCATGGACTTTGGTGGTATTTATGCTGACTGTGCTTATCCTCGTGAAGCATACGAAGTTCTTAAGTACTTTGCATGGGGTCCGGAAGGATGGACATACAAACTTTCCAAATATGATGAAATCGTTGCTGTTGGTGCAGAAGGTGACGGAGCTTCCGTATCAGGTTTAGTTCCTGGACCTATCAATAACTGCCCAATCACAACAGATGATACTATCTGGGAAGAATACCAGAAGAAACATCCAACAACTCTTGCTGGTGGTGATACAGAAGGTAAAGATCAGTATGGTATTGATAGAGCTCCTTACTTTGATGCATTCTTTGAAACCGTTAAGAATTCTAAGTGGACATGCTATGGTTCCGCTCAGATTCCTGGATTCGATACATGGTTAGCTAACAACTACAACTCAGCTACTATGTACGATGGTTTCGAAGGTGTAGAAAAATGGGTATTTGAAGGTGGCGGAGATCCTGCAGATAAAGTTGCAGGCTTAACAGAATCAGCTAACCAGACAAATCAGGACTACATCAACCAGATTAAGTCAGTATTAGAGTAATAAAAACAGATATAATGTAATCCCTTCCTCCCGCAGGTTTTCCGGCGGGAGGTTTTCTATATTATGGGAAATTCCTACATAAAAGGATAGATAAAAAGAAAAAAATATGATATACTGGACTCATGGAAAGCAGGCCGTACTGGATGGGAAACGGCAGAAAGTGAGGAAATATGGCAATAGAAGAAATATCACGGATTCCTGTCGGAGATATGATATTACGATATGAACAGGAAACCGATTATGCTACGGCTGGTTTTTCTGTTATTCCGGCAGATATGGATGGCCAAGACAATGCAGAGAAATTCTACAGAATCAATTCACTTGTGCAGATGAAACTGGTGGGTGATATGTATCCGAACTGTTACGGACACGGTTCGTCCATGCGTAACAGCGAATCTGCCAACAGGCTGGATTATAAGAGCCAGGTAGTGGAAGAAACAGAAGATGCCACCATCGTTAAGACATTCTTAGAAGATGCGAGAGGATACCGTGTCACGCATATTGTGACTTATTATCAGGGTGATGAAAGCTTTGAGATGAAGAACATCGTGGAAAATGTGTCCGGACAGGATATCACGATGGAGATGCTCTCCAGCTTTGAACTGGGGAATATATCCCCATTCTTAACAGGGGACGGACCAGAAAAACTGCTGGTGCATCGTCTGAGAAGTAAATGGAGCCATGAAGGAAGATTATCGACGGAAACTGTGGAAGATCTGCAATTAGAACCGTCCTGGTCCACATGGTCCGTGTCCAGTGAAAGATTTGGACAGACAGGTTCGATGCCGGTGAAGAAGTTCTTTCCTTTTGTAGCGATAGAAGATACCGAGAATGAAGTTCTCTGGGGTGTGCAGCTTGCCCACGAGGCATCCTGGCAGATGGAAGTGTACCGTCAGGACGATGCATTGCATATTTCCGGCGGCATCGCAGACCGTGAATTTGGACACTGGATGAAGGTGCTTCATCCCGGAGAATCATTTGAAACTCCGACTGCCATTGTCAGTGTATGTCATGGCGGCGGGATTGACAGAATCTGTCACAGACTGACACAGGCGGCAGAGAAATATCTGGATGATATTCCGGAGAGCGAACAACATCTTCCAATCATCTTTAATGAATACTGTACGACCTGGGGCTGCCCTTCCCATGAGAATATATCAGGAATTATAAATGCCATCAAGGACAGGGATTTTGAATATTTTGTCATCGACTGTGGCTGGTTCAAAGAGGATGGTGTGCCGTGGGATATCAGCATGGGAGATTATAATATATCCCCAACCCTGTTCCCGGAAGGTCTGGAGAAAACAGTGGATATGATAAAAGCTGCCGGTATGAAGCCGGGTATCTGGTTTGAGATTGATAATATCGGAAGTGCCGCAAAAGCTTATCATAATACGGAACATCAGTTAAAGAGGGATGGGTATCCGATTACAACATACAGCAGAAGATTCTGGGATATGACCGATCCGTGGGTAACTGAATATCTGACAGAGAAAGTAATCAAAACATTAAACACTTACGGATTTGAATATATGAAGATGGATTACAATGATACCATCGGCATCGGATGTGACGGAAGTGAGTCGTTAGGTGAAGGATTGCGTAAGAATATGGAAGCATCCGTTGATTTTGTGCGGAAAGTTCTTGCAGAAGTACCTGGAATCATTCTGGAGAATTGTGCATCCGGCGGACATAAGCTGGAGCCGCTGATGATGAGCTTATGCTCGATGGCATCATTTTCCGATGCACATGAATGTGAGGAGATCCCGGTAATTGCAGCAAATCTTCACCGGGCAATCCTGCCACGTCAGAGCCAGATCTGGGCTGTTATCAGAAAGACGGATAGTGTAAAGAGAATTGCCTATTCCATTGCAAATACCTTCCTTGGAAGAATGTGTCTGTCCGGCGATGTAACGGAACTGACGGAGGCACAGTGGAAAGTGATCGATGATGGTATGGCATTTTATAAGAAAATCGCCCCGATTATCAGGAAGGGATATACTTACCATGTAAGTCCGAAGATTGGCAGCGAACGTCATCTGAAGGGCTGGCAGGGTATTGTAAGAACCGGAGAGAATGGACAGGCATATGTCCTTATCCATACCTTCCACGGCGGCTATCCGGAAGTCATAGAGATACCGCTTCCGGATGACTGCCCGGATCAGATCATTGCACAGTATTCGGATGAAACGGCAGATGTAACCGTGGAAAACCGGGTATTAAAATTAAAGACGGCGGAAGATATGCGTGCAGTGGCAGTATTATTAGCTCCGCAGGAAAGGAAAGATAAAAGAAACATGAACAAGACAGGATTTTATATCAGACCATATACCGTAAACTGGAATAACGAAGAGTCAGACAGTTTACATCTGGAATACAGTTACGATAAGGAAGACTGGTATGCATTTAACGGAGATAACGGTATTCTCTTTGCACAGTCAGGATCTAAGAGAATGGCAAAGCCGCAGATCGTAAAGGACGGAGATTCCTTCCGTATCTATGCCATGGATGCAGTGGACAACGATAAGGTATTCTGCTATGAATCAAAGGATCTGATTACCTTCGGGGAAGAAAAAGTGGCTGAAAGAGCAGAAACACCGGAATATACGGCAGAATCAGCGATTGTAGAGATTACACAGGCACAGCTTGAAAACTTGCAGAAGAGATTCGGAAAGCCGGAAGAAGTGGTGATCGATCAGATCGAGGAAATCTGTGTGGAAGTAAAACAGGGAGAAACTCCGGAATTACCGGAAACCGTGCAGATTGTATATTCCAATGGTGAAAAAGATACAAAGAAGGTTACCTGGGGAGAAGTTGATACAGAATCCACAGGAGAAAAGACAGTAACAGGAACAATTTACGAACATCAGTATACAAACCCGATCATTTATCACAGAGCCGATCCGTTTATCTATAAACATACGGACGGATATTACTATTTCACCGGTTCCCATACCGATATGGAGCATAATCTGGTCGGAAAATATCAGTACCGCAATATTACGCTCCGTCGTGCAAAGACACTCGAAGGACTGGCAGATAATTCCGGACTTTATGAGGAGAGAGTGGTATATCAGAGAGAGCCGCTTCCGGGCGATAACAGCCCTCATATCTGGGCACCTGAGATTCACTTCGTGCGGGGAAAATGGTACATCTACTTTACAACCGTAATCGATGAAAATGAGATGTGGTCCATCCGTCCACACGTTCTGGAATGTGCTGATGCCGATCCGTTTAAGGGAGAATGGGTAAATCTTGGAAGAGTACAGACAACCACGAATGACAGCATTGCATTTACTGATTTCTCACTTGACCATACCGTATTTGAGCATAACGGTGAATTATATATGTTCTGGCCGGAGAAACATCCTGCTGATTCCGTTATCTATGTAGCAAAGATGGTAAATCCGTGGACGATTGACTCTGGCAGAATCTGTGCCGTAGTAGCACCGGAATACAACTGGGAAAGACATGGATTCCCGGTATGTGAAGGTCCGGCAGTATTGCAAAGAAATGGAAAAATCTTCCTGGTATATTCAGCAGCAGGAACGGATGCATTATACTGCCTGGGAATGTGTACCGCCGATGAGAATGCCGATTTACTGGATCCGGCATCCTGGACGAAATCAGAACATCCGGTATTCCAGAGTTCCAGAAAGAACGGACAGTTCGGACCGGGACACAACAGCTTCACAAAAGATGAAGAAGGTCATGATGTTATGGTATACCATGCACGTCAGGAAGAGAGATACCTTGTGGACGAAGGCTACCAGCCATTATATGATGCAGGAAGAAATGCAACACTTATGAGAATTTACTGGAATGAGGACGGTACACCGAACTTCTCCGTACCGATTCCGAGCGGAAAGGGTCACGACATTCCGACCGAATTCACAGCAAAAGTAATTGTAAAATAAACAAAAACTAACAAAAAGCAATAAAAAGTAATAAAAAGCAACAAGAAACAATAGAAAGTAACAAAAAGCAACAAGAAACAACAGAAAGTAACAAAAAGCAATAAAAAGCAACAGATAAAATGCCGGGGAACAGCTTCATACAGCCTGCTCTCCGGCATTTTGCCGTAAAATTACTGTTTCATTTTCGGTTTAAAAACCAGGGAAGCCAGATAACCGAAAATCAATGCACCGGATATTCCGACCGCACCCGCCTGAAAACCACCGGTAAAGACACCAATAAAGCCATTTTCATCTACCGCATCCTTTACCCCTTTCCAGAGAGAATTTCCAAAGCTGCAAAGCGGAACTCCGGCCCCGGCACCGGAAAAGTCAATCAGGGATTCATACCAGCCGAGTGCCCCCAGCAATGTGCCTATGACAACCAGTCCGACCATGATCCGTCCCGGCATCAGCTTTGTTTTATCAATAAAAATC